>ERZ1034992.122-NODE-122-length-50012-cov-54.671077_pt1 | contig 50012 bp, 61 predicted proteins | sample MGYA00520695_ERZ1034992 | MGnify/ENA primary metagenome ERZ1034992 (study PRJEB33766, sample SAMN09781778) | gut metagenome | biome: gut microbiome | host: Homo sapiens | place: Madagascar | study: EMG produced TPA metagenomics assembly of the PRJNA485056 data...
AAACCCGCGATATTTATCCAAGAGCCAAAAGAAACTTGCCAGACTGCAACGGCAGTTCTCCCGAAAATCAAAGGGGAGCAGCCGACGCGAGAAAGCGAGAATTCAGATTGCGCGGCTGCATGAGCATATCGCAAAACAGCGCAGCGACATGATGCACAAACTGTCAACGCAGCTCATTCGAGAAAATGATGTGATCTGCATCGAGGACTTAGCACCGCAGAACATGGTCAAGAATCATCGCCTTGCGAAGTCCATCAGCGACGCATCGTGGGGCGAGTTCAGGCGGCAGCTAGAGTACAAGGCCGCGTGGTATGGAAAGAAAGTCATAGCGATAGACCGGTTCTTCCCATCCAGTCAGCTATGTTCCTGCTGCGGGTATCGGAATACCGATACGAAGAATCTGGCGGTGCGGGAATGGACGTGCCCCAAATGTGGGACACACCATGACCGGGACATCAACGCTGCAAAGAACATTTTAAGTGAGGGCTTGCGCCTGTTGGCCTAGCCAAAACACACGGTAGGGCGGGACACGCCCGAACCTATACGCTCGTGGAGACTATGTAAGACGCAACTACGGCGCAACGGTCAGCGAACTGAGAATCCCCCGGCTTTAGCCGTGGGGAGTGTCAAAGGTTGGTTCGGCGGGACGCCGCTGCATGAGCCTGCATACAGGGGTATCGCCAAGCGGTCTAAGGCATGGGACTTTGACTCCCATATGCGCAGGTTCAAATCCTGCTACCCCTGCCATAGCCGCCCGTTGGGGTTCTCCGCGCGACAAATTAACATGGTGGGAATCATACAGCTATCCATTCACGCACGCAGTAGCGTGATCGTGGAGCGTAGCGCCACCGGCTAAAGACGCTGACCCACAGCGTCAAAGGAGAACGAGGCATAAGCGCAGCTATATGGGCCAGAAAGCGGGATAGTAGCCACGCTGTAAAATATGATGGTGCTACGCAGTGATCTTAGATGAAAATCTTTTGAATGACCATACCAGCTGTAGTTAAATGGAGTTTGATGAACAGCCATCATATTTCCTGCGCTTGATGCGCGGGCTACCGAAACTAACAGAATATAGTGGTGAAAACCCACCGGGGCAAGGTAACACTTGTGCCGACAGCGCAGTAAAAGCCGTTTGCGTGTTTCGGTCCGAAAAGGTAAAGGTCAAGCGGATATAGACCTTCGTAGAGACGGCACAAGTCCATTTTGGAACGTCCCGTTCAGCTTGCCGGGAAAGACTCACTAATGGTCGAACCGGATGAATCCGCAAAAGTCGTAATGCTTGGGGCGAACCGAAATCCGCCAAGCTAGGCAGCACCTTTGGGGACGCTTTCAGGACTGCTGATAAACAAGCGCCGGTGTGCAATCACCTGATTTGCTGTTGGTTTGCGCGCAAAACCTCACGTCCGGTACGTTAAGCCGGTCATAGATGGGCCGTTAGCTCAACGGTAGAGCAAGCCGCTCATAACGGCTCGGTCGTAGGCTCGACACCTACACGGCCCACCATTCATTCTTGAGAAAGGAGGATTAAAAATGAACAAGGAAGAACTCGTTCAGGCAGTTTCCAGCATTACCAATATGCCGAAGAACGCCAGCCTTGAAGCTGTCGATGCTGTTTTTGAAGCGATTGAAGAATCTCTTATTGCGCACGAAGATGTCACTATCGCAGGCTTTGGTAAGTTTGTCGCGAAGTACCAGAAGTCCAGAGATGCGCGGAATCCGAAGACCGGTGAAAACATCAAGGTTCCAGCCCGTTTTTCGGTAAAATTCTCGCCGAGCAGCATTCTGAAAAACGCAGTTGCGAAGTAATTCATGGGGCTTCACAGCCCCTATACATATTGAAAAATACAGAAAGGATACACTTCTATGCAGGATATAAGAATCCATCGGGGCGACATTTTCTGGGTTCGGCAGGACTATGCTGCTGTCGGTTCAGAAGCGAGAAAGAATCGCCCAGCAATCATTGTCAGCAACGATAAGAACAATACATATTCCGAAACTGTAGAAATAGTTTATCTTACAACTGCCGAGAAAAAGCCAATGCCAACACACGTTTCCATTGAAACGATGGGCAAGCAGTCTACTGCACTTTGTGAGGCTGTCTACACAGTTGACAAGGAACGTTTGGAAAACTATTTTTGTACGCTGACAGCTGACGAAATGAAGCTTGTTGACCAAGCGGTTATCGTTTCCTTGGGTCTTTCCGTTTCCACGTCCTACATTTCGGCCGTTCCAAAAGAGTTAGGTGAGGAAAACAACATTGTTTCAATTAACGAACCGTTTGGGTTAAAAGACGCATATCGTGTGCTGCAGAAGGAACGTGATACGCTGCTTGCACAGAAAGAAATCTATGAGAAAATCTGCGCCGCTGCGCTGCCGCGTTGGCCGAAGGATATTGAGGTGTGAGAATGATCTACCTTGACCATGCTGCTACTTCGCCCCCACTTCAATGTGCGAAGGTGGCTTTTAATGCAGCATCAACGGCGGTGTGGGGGAATCCAAACTCTTTACATTCTTTTGGGCAAAGTGCCAGAAATGCGTTGGAAGCTTCCCGTGAAGCTGTAGCGCAGTGCTTAAAGTGCGACTCAGATCAAGTGTTCTTTGTTTCATCCGCGACGGAGGCTTGCAGGATTGCAATCGCGAGAATGACGGAAGCATGTAAAAAGATCTATGTAACGAAAGTAGAACATGCAGCCGTAACCAGCATGACAGACCGCAAGGTATATAGTGACTGCCGGAATGGTAATCGTGGTTTTGTTCATATTCACACCAACAACGAAACCGGTGAAATCTATGATTTGAAAAACGCATTTTCCGGATATGACGTAAAATTCTCCGACTGCACCGCCGCTATGGGTAAGCAGGAAATCAGTTTCCGTGAAAGCGGAATAGACTTCATTTGCGGAGGTGGTCACAAGTTTGGTGCTCCGATTGGAATCGGCGTTTTGATTGCGCGAAATCCAGAAGCAATTACAACGAATTTCCATTTTGGAACGCCTTCTGCTCCACTCGCAGCCGCATTTGCAGAAGCATTAGTGTTCAGGACAGACCATATAGACGAGTTCAAAAATGCAGCAACCACCTTGCATGACCGCCTGATTGATGGTATCATGAACGAAATACCGGACGCACAGCTTAATGGACTGCTTTACAAGGGAAATGAAGTCATGCAATCTCCGTACATTGCAAACGTTTCCTTCCCGAACATCGAGAACCACGCACTTGTCCTGCGCCTTGCGGCTGACGGATTGATGGTTTCGTCCGGTGCGGCGTGTTCTAGCGGAGATAACGCCCCGTCCCGTGTGCTTCTCGCTTCCGGATATTCTGAGGAACGTGCACGTTCGGCCATCCGGTTCAGCTTCGATTACAAACTCGACCTGAATGCAAATGATATGGGCTATAACTACGGGCTGAACCTCGAACGAGATATCAAAATTATTGATGATGCAGTGAAGATCGTGGCTCAGAATTTGCGGGAAATGAGGGGTATATAATATGCCGCGCAAAAAACTCAATTACACAGACAACTATTACAAGCCATTCCCCAATCGTCTTCGTAGGCTCATGCGTGGGGACGCAGGGAAAATCAACAGAACTGTATCGCAGCAAGAATTAGCGGATTATCTCGGCCTGAAGGCAAGACAGTCTGTATCTGCATACTGTGACGGTTCTGGACAGCCCAGCTGGGAGAATATCGCGAAAATCGCAGAATACTTCAGCGTATCTACGGACTGGCTGCTAGGTGTAACAAACATTGAAAGTGTTGAGCGAAACATTCAAGTTGCAGCTGCTACACTCGGCATTTCTGGGAAAGCTGCTGAGAATCTGGCAAGGATTTCAGCTGAGTTTCACGATGACGATGACATCCTTACCGCCCTCCGGCGTTCTTCAGCACGAGACGCGTTGAATAGTCTTCTGGAATCAGAAGATGTGATGTGGATAGCAGAAGCAGCAGACCGCTTGATGCACATTCAGAAATTCCGTCCGATAAAAATTCTTTAATCTACGCGGGACAAATCTGATTTTCCGGTAGAATCAAAATTGTAAGCCCTCACGGGCACATCAAAAAATTATAGGAGGCAAACACAATGGCAATGGATATTCAGGATATGGTGGCTGCAATGGCAGCGAAGAATGAGGCATTCCGTGGGAACGAGATGGTTCCTGAGAAGGTCGAGGTATACAACAAACTCAAGGAGCACGCGGCAGCGATTTCCAAGGCAATGCGTACCCCGTGGCACGCGGATGATTTGGAACTGCGTGAGCAGAATACGTTCGTCTACGTTGACTTCCCTCTTCCAGTCAGTATTCTCAATGACAGCATCCGCAATCGCATTTCAGAAATGTACAAGCTGGCCGACATGGTAACGTTCGCCGATGTCAACTGCCGGCTCCGCATGACCTTCACGGTCGCAAATGTTTGGAAGGAATGATTGCGCATGGAAGGTAAACTCCGCACGAACGTAATCAACAAGCGCTATACATTCCATGTGATGTACCGGGAAAAAGATGCTGAGTTCATTACTGTCGAGGCAGAAAGCGTAGATGCAGCAGCGTTAAAGCTTCCGGAAGACCGATTCTGTTCCGTACTGATGTCAGAGGAAGACTGCGCAGGCTGAGATTTTTTTGGAGGGATTGCGATGAGGAAATTTTTCGTTGGGAAGCCAAACGGGCAGATTACGGCAAGCGGAAGAGGAACCCCAATGACACCAGTGTATGCTGTCGCTAGGGAGCTTTGTCAGCTATGCGGAGGAAACAGCATCGGCCCAATTCACACAACGCCAAGCACACTCCGTTGGCTTGAAGAAAATCATGGTTTGTTTGGTACACCATGCTGCACAGACTGGGATCACAAAAAAGAAATCGTCTATATGGGATACAGAATAATCTTTGATTCAGGTGAAGACGGCATCATGTACTTTGATGAGGAACACGACTAATATGCAAAGAACCGAGGGATTCAATTATCCCCCGGTTCTCTTTTGCTCAGAAGCAGAATGCGAACGCCGTGCCGCGCTCGTCCGTCGCGTTAAGATGGGTCGGGTCGCCTCCGACGCTGGATGCGCAAAAGGCGAAGTCCGCGGTGCGCATCGGCGAACGCAGCCACCAGGAGGTTGCCGTGCCGTTCAGGGTCTTGACCGTGCTGCCACTTGCCCCGTAGTATGCATACTGCGAGCCTTCTCCGGTTTCTGAATTCTCGGTCGAGTTGAACACCTCGACCTCACTGAGCAAGAACAGCTTGTCTGATACTGTCGCAAGCCACGAGTCGCTGCTTTTTGTCTCCGTCGTCTTACTGACCTCACGGATGCCGCTCTGTACCTCTGCCGGCATGAGCGCAAGAACGGCGGGCAGATGTGTTTTGCGCATTGCGCACTCCTTCCAGCCGCCTGCATTTGTGCTCGTGCTGTTCATGGCATAGGCCGTGCCGTAGCAGTTGTGCAGCTGGAACGTCAGCGGAGCCTTGCCGGAGCCGTCGGCATAATCGTCGTGGTTCTTGCCGATGATATCGATCTGGTACTCCGCGCCGCCGATGGTCATGTTCTTGCTGTTGCCCACGGCCCAGCTATCGGGAACGTTCCCTGACCTACACGCCGCGATGATCGTCTCCCAACTGTTATTCGCGAATACGGAATCAAACAATCGGATATCCGCCGTCTGCGTGCCGATCAAAACCGTCTGCGTTCTGCTCAGCCCGTCCTTTGCCGCCGTCACGCTCCATTCACCTGGTTCGTAGAGGGTTAATGTGCAAATACCGCTGGTGTCTGCCGTCCCAGAAACTGTCGTTGTGCCTTTTGTTGCTGAGACAGATGCGCCCGCGCTCGTTTCCACTGCAATTTGATATACTCCGCCAGATGAGTCTGGTATTTCGATGGCCTTTCCACCGACCGAAACTACCTTCCCTCCAACTGTCAATAATCTCATTGTTATTCATTCCCCCATCAATTTGATGCCGCCCATACACCATTGACGACTTTCAACGTTTTCCCATTGTCTGATACGGTAACTGGGACAGCCGGCATATAGTCCGCCCCCGGAATCGCCGCAGCAAGTGCGGTCGGATTTCCATCTGCATCAACAGCAGTCACTTTAAGCAATGAGCCTGCTGTCATTGCATTTTGAATGTTGATATAGTTTCCTGTCACAGTGTCTTCCAGAAGCAGAACTTCATCAGTCGCAGGAACATCAATGTTCGTTCTCGCCTGTTGTTTTTGTGCGCTCGTAAGGCTCTGCGCAGTGTATTTGAGGTCATGGAGCGCGACAGCTCCGGTTTCTCCGTTCACAGAAGTAACGGGGTACGGAGGGGGATTTCCATTGCCGTACAAGCTGAGTTCTGCGGAAGTCTTATTTCCTTCAAGCGTAACGCCGTTTACCTGTGGCCTGTTTTGCAATCCATCGTAGTCCGTTGTACCGCTTCCGGAGTAGTCCACAAGAGCACCTTCTAGGGTTCCAGCAGCTTGAATATTTCCGGTTCCATCACCTTCCAGAATCCCATCGACCATGATTTTCTGCTGCTTCTCTGCAAGCTGAGTCGGGGTTACGTAGGAACCAGACAAGACAACTGCACCCGTCTTCCCATCAACAGAGGTAACAGGTGCGCTCTGAAGATAATCTGTTCCGGGAACAGCGGCTGTTACACCGCCGTTCCCGTCCCCTTTCAGAAGCCCAACTGCTTTAATCGCGTCTTGTTTCCCAGAAAGTTCACCAGCAGAAATTGCGCCGATGTTGTTTCTTGCCTGCGATTGTTGTGCCGCACTCAGTATTTGTGCGACATAGAGAACGGCGTTTTCGGTACTGCCGCCTCCGCCGCCAGACGATGGGCTACCGCCAAGGATGCTCAATGAACCATTTCCACAAATGACAGCGTTTGTCATGCTGGAACCAAACACAAACACAGTCACTTGGGCTCCAATCGCGGCGTTTTCCATACTGCTCACATACGGGAGCGCAATTTCCCCATCGAACGGACGTTTCACCGTGATTTTTCCATCCAGCGCCGGTTTCGTAACTTGAGCGCGGAAGTACCACACATTGGAACGTGTCAGTTCTTCAATTTTAGGTTTGAAATATTCCCATAGTTTGTCCGCAAACCGTTTCATTTCCTGATTTTCGTCCATTGTGTGTTCCCCCTGCTATCACAGTTTCCTGACGTATTTTTTACTGACGTATCCTTCTTTTCCGCTAGCTGTTCGCACATAATACCAGTTCTTCGTCTGATACCCATACCATGTGACCAGTTCACCAAAATTGAGTACGAATCGGATTTCGCTGCTGGTAGTAGCGGCCGTTCGAAGATTCAGTTCGCTAGCTGTTACCTTCATTTTTACGCCCTTCGCAGCTGTCTTGTCAGTTTCAGTCCATCCCTCGGACTTCAATGGTTTTGTTTGTGCGTAATGATTGCCATACTGTCTCTTGCTAAGATAGTTCCCGCTTCCGCCTTTCAGCCAAATTGCCACGAACCCGCGCAGTTTGTTCGGACGCGCCCACACTTTTGAGGGGGTGACGTAGCTGCTGGACGATCCGCCGTCAAGGTTGATTGCAAAATCGTACTTCTCCGTGACGAACTTGTTCGCAACAACATCCATCGGGACGGGCTTTTCCGTGACTATGATGCCGAGCGTCTTTCCTCTCAGGCCCATTGCAGTCCGGTACTTGTTGCCCTCCAAACCCTTGGGAACCGTGAACTCCTTCGTTCCGTTCTGGACTATAGCTGGGTAGCCCCCTAATGCATCGGGTGATGTGACGGCTCCACGCGGTTCATGAATGGGTGTCTTGTAATCCTTGAAGCCAAGGAATGGTTGCCACCCCTGATATTCCATGGTTCCCTTGTGTTTGACACCAGAGGCCGGCGTGTATTTTCCGTAGTTGAACAGCTCGGCGTTGATAACGATGTCTGGATACCGGCCATTCCATTGTGCGCGAATCGCTACGCTACCCGTCGTCTCGCCCCTTGCATCGCTCATTTTGACGTGTTCGATGTGGTCAATGCAGGAGAATGGGATTTCTGCAAAAATTCCACCTTGGAACTCTGCGTAGGTCACAGACGTAGATTCCGGTTTTGACGATGGTGTCACGCTCTGCGGAATGTTTGTGACGAGTTCCCATTTGGGCCTTCCAACGCCGCCGATAGCCGAAGAATTGCGGAAATACCACTTCTTGAATACTCCCCCGCCATTTGCAATCACGACATTGCTTCCAGCTCCTGTGTTTCCTTCGATGGTATAGATTTTCGTGCTATCCACCTTGTACACAAGCCCGGTATGTGTCATGTTTCCGGGATTTCCGAAAAAAATCTGATCGCCCGGCTGCACATTCGCGAGAGTGACAGATTGGCCGGCAGACCGGTAGTAGTTGTACGATTCCGTACATCCTGCACCATACGCGCCCTTCGGTTGACATGTCATTTTCATGCCAATGTCGAATCCAAACGCCGTGATGAAGCACCAGTCAACAAACATATCACACCAAGCAAGTCCTTGTTTTGGAGCATGATACGTCCCCCATTTCGCATGATCGCGGGCGTATTTTGTGTAATTGTTCCATCCGGCATTCGCCGTCTTATCATCAAGCTGCGCATTCGAAGCTTTTTCCAAATACCCTTCTTCGGCCTCTGCTACGGAGATAAGTTTCTTTTGTGCATCCTGAATCGTCATTTTAACGTTCCTCCTTCCATACGGATGCAGCGATTATTCTTGGTCATCGTGTTTTGGGTTGTTCTTGTCTTCGCTCTTTGCGCTTTGGTATCCAAAGTAGAACGTGAGTACCATAACGATGATAGAATAGAAATCTTTCGGTTCCACTCCACCCTTGAGCGCCATTACGACGAATGCTGTGGTAAGCAAGATTGTAACGAGAGATTTAACCTTGAATAAGTTTTCAACGACAGTTTGCCACCAGTTGTTGTTCATAATAGTTTCCTTTCTCAGTCTTTAAGGACTGACTCAATAATTCGTGCCGTTGCGTCGAGGCCGTACTTGTCAGCCAGTTCCCGGACGAATTTTAATGCGTACTTGCTCCGGTTTTCGTTCTTTGCTTTCCAGAAGTAGAACGCAGTAGCACCACCGCATTCTACAATCCAACCACAAAGAACAGTTGCAGCAGCTGTTTTGTCTTCAACAGCCAAAAAGATGATTATGAAGACACCCAGCATCAGGTATGAGAAGATTAAGATTTTTTTGCTCCATTCCATGTCACGTCACCACTTCCCACTCGTCCACTTCCTTCTTGATCTTGTCGATGAATGAATTTCCCTTCAATGCTTTATAGGCTTTGTACGAATACTCGAAGTTCTCGGCTTCATACTGCCGGATTTTCTGTGCATCCTTGTTCTTATAATAAGTGTGCAGCATGTCCGAACGAAGCTGACACTTCATCCCAGCTTTGATTGCGCTATCTCCCATGGCCCACTCTCGGATTGGCCGGACAAGAATCACCAGTACAGCGCCAATCGTAGTAATACCGCCGAAGACGGTCACGATGTCTTTGAAAATATCCATTTTTTTCTCCAATCGTTTTGTCTGTATAGGCAAAGAGAAAGAGAGCAGTGAACGTAGCCCTCTTTCGCTTCGATCACAGCCCTCTTCGGCTCTTCTACACCGCTCTTTCGGCGCAGGACATTATTTGGTTTTATTTCGCAGCGGGAGGCGGAATCCATTTACCACAGAAGAAGTGGATGCAGGCGCTGATTCCGTATGTGGACTCAATGGAGGATTTGCACGTTTTTGTTTCGCTGCTGTTGGCATCGAGCATTCTGCGAATCAACCATCTGTTAATCATCATCTGTGTCCTTTCTTGCCGTGCGCCGCTTGACGCTCTCAATCTGTCGGCTTGTCTTCTTGAATTGAGTTCCCTTGCACAGCCAATACCGCGCGGTCTCCCCAATCACATGAAATGTTTCTCCCGTTTTGAGTTTGAGGACATACTGAGAAGCTTTTTTCTCCGCCATCTATATGCACCCCCTTTCTCATTCCGGCCAGCTCGTAATCGTAGCAACTGGGAAATCCGCCACGGACACGGCATTGATCGTCATTGCTCCGTTAGTTGCAAGCGGCCTAGTGTAGCCTTGAATCAGATGTCGTTCGACCGGAGAACCGGGTTTGTCTGTCCGGACGATTTCAACAAGGTTATTCTCCGAGATGTGCATCATCTGTATGCAAGAAATTGATACTGCCTTTTGTAAAACTGTCGCACGTTTCAGTTTCCACTCTGCCAAGTCACGGCACTGCGTTGTTGTGTAATACCCGGAAGCGGTTTCTCTGTACGTCTTTCTGCCTATGATATTAACGTTTGTGTCGCTGCTGGGGTCAAGATTCTGCGCCCTTCCTGCCGCCTGCGGATTGTCGTCTGTTTGCTCTCCAAGGACAATGTAGTCGTTATACACTTCGGTGTTTTTTATGGTGTACGTTGCGCCGACTAACTGTGCTTCGTCTGTTGAGAATTGCCACAGTACAGGTTTGTTCGCGTCGACAATATCGTCCTGAGATGGGTCTACACGGAGCGCGCCCGTCTGGTCATATCCAACCCAAGCATTCAGCATTTCAGCCATTCCTAGAACGACATCAGCATATGTTCCGTCATCGCTGTCGACCCGCAGCGTATACGGAGCCGCCGTCAGTAAAGCAGATGTACCGTCGGGGAGTGTCTGCGACATCCCATTGTAGTAGTTTGTGAATACTGGTTTCACGTAATCTACCAGTTTCCCATTTCCCCTGTCGAGCTGCAAGATTGCTGATATCGGCGCAAATATGTTTGTGCCAGCCGGAACCTCATAGGTAGATTCGAGTCTGCCAAACAGGCTTCCATCGAGGTATGACCACTTATCAACAAGCGGGTATGTCATGGTACGCAGAATTGGATTTAACGTCTCCTGTGGATTGGCGATATAAAACACGCCTTGCTGGATGTAATACTCTGAACCGTCAGAGAGAACCAGCCCTTCGTCAATCGCGATTTGCTGTCCAAACCATACGTTATTGATGTTGTAGTCATATTCCGAGTCGATGTTAGAAAGCGTTACACTCGCTGTTCTCCGCTGCCCGTTTTGCAGATTGCATGTAATGTTTCCTTCTTGGATAAAAGTTCCGCTGTGCTTATTCAGTGGATTGTTGTCAACCGCAAATGCTGTGCTTCCGTCAGGTTGCAGGAAGCGAAGCCGGCACAGTTTTGTAAACGGAGTCCGAAGCTGCGCGATATAGTCGTTAGTCTTCCAAGCATGCGTGCTTATAGCCAAAGGAGTTGTTGCCACCTATTCTCCCACCTTTCTCAATAAGGCCATGCTTCATCGTCCTCAGTGCATATAACTTGCGCATCCGACACATCACCAATTTCCACCCATGGTAATTTGATGTTCTGAGCCTGCGTCGGAGAATTGTCCATGGTGGTGCATTCTATCGCGCCGCTGATCCTGATTTTTATGAAGTCGCCCTTCCGGCTTTTCAGGAACAATGTATTGCGCGTCGTGGACAATTCAAAAACGTCATCCCTTCCGGCAAGCGTATCCGAATACGAACCGTTTGAGATTGTTCCGATCAAACTCGTCAGTGTACCACTCTTGTAGTTGAAGGGCGATGGCTGAATCGTCGGGTATCTTGTGAAATTTTGGAGGATCTGCGGTGCATTATTGTTGCTGATGTCTCCGCTGGAGAAATTTTTCCCGAAGGCGAATATCTTCTGTGCGTGGAAAACTCCGTCGCTGTCTGCTTTGCAGGAAATCACCGCCCAATCCCAAATGCACGCAGTTATCTGCCTGCTTATGATTGCATCCGTGGTCTCTTCGTCTGACACGCCAAACGCATAATAAGTGTATGGTATGCCGTTTGACGCACGTATATCGACGATTTTTTTCCCGTTCCATGCGCGTAATTCTGCGACTTTTTGGATTATGTTGCTTCCAAATGCTGACCGATAAATGTGCAGCGCAGAAAACACAGTTTCCCCGTAAGTATCGCCATTGAAATCAGATGTGAAGTCTGCGTAAAATTGTCTTGGGAGATCAGATGGGTGGTAACTCCAATTATTTTGGAACGCCTTCAACTGCTCAATGGTGAGATATCCATCACTTAGGAAAATATAATTCGTTGACTGTGTGCCTCCTGCCTTGATAGACGTAATTTCAGAGAATTGTGGCATTTTGAAGAGAGGCAATACTTCCGCCATAGATATCCCGTCTGTTGACGTAAGAACGCTGAAGTCCCTGAATGTTCCATTGGTGGACATCCGAATTTTCTTTGGTGCATAAATTCCGGTTTTCCCGATTACCCCTCCGTTTAAACGAGCCGAAACATCCGCGATAATTGGATTCGTTTCTGAAAGCGTTGTACCATCGCCAAGAAACGCAAATACCCCGTTCCCAAAACAGCATGCTCCGTTGACAGGAATCGACTGAATAAAACTCCAATCAGTCCCATCAATCGACGTGTAAACTTGGTATCTGTCAATGGCAACAAACCGGTTGGCACCATAGCAAAGACCGTTCCAGCTAACTTCTTCGGGATGTACCCCGGATATGCTCTCCCAAATAACTCCATCCCTGCTGTATGAAACTGCGCCTCCAACTCCAGCCGCAATGAACCGCCCATTTCCGAAAGCAACGCATCTCCACCAATCTGTATACGTTTGACTCTTTGACCACGATATTCCATCGTATGAGTAATAGGACTCATACGTCGTTATACACACGTAGGTTCCATTTCCGTAGGCTAGAGAGAAAAGCGGATAGTTTTGGTACTGGCCAAGTGTACATTTCTCCCACTCGCCCCAATTTGGAGATCTGTAAATTCCAATTCCTGCTACATAAAAGTTTCCGTTCATGAACCTTATGCAATTTGGGCTTTCGCATACGATAGAGAAAACCGTCCACGATGTACCTTTATCGAAAGAATATGCTGCTATAGGCTTTGAATCTTCAACGCTCGTCCCGACAGCAATAAACTGTCCATTCCCATAACTTATGCTTTTCCAGTATCCTTTCGGAAGCGGACTTGAAGTCCACTCTGTCAGAGTTTCGGATGTAGCGGCGAACGCCGTCGTCTGAGCCGTTTCCGAATAGGATGCAACAGCGACATAAATGCCGTCACCATATACACAATCCTTCCATTGGATTTCGCTTGGAAGCACCGAGGTCCTGGTTTGAATGGAAATATCGTTTGAGAAATTGATAACTATATCCGTCGGCTGCGCAAATTTCGACGCCAGTGCTGTAGAGTAAACGCCTTCCGCTTTGGCGGCTATAATAAAGGCATCACCGTTTCCTTCAAACACATCAACAACCAAATCCGCAAACGGCTCATTGTTCAAGAAGGTCCATGTCTCGCCCAAATCGGAGCTGTAGATTACGCATCCATTGCCAGCCGCAACTATTTTGAGGCCGTCATTCTGATTCCACGAGGCATGTACGCTATAAAGATTTCCGGGTGCTTGTATGTATTTTGTCTCCCAGTTCACGCCGTTTTCGCTTACAGCGATAAAATCATTTGTGCCAAAAACTGCAACGAATCCTTCTCTGTATCCGCCGACCGTGGTAGCACCAAAGCAAATAAAATGAGCCCAAACGGGGAATGTTTCGTTTCCCTTCACCCACTCTGTTCCGTTGGTGGAATAGTATATCGCGCAAGATGTAGTCGATGCTATATATTTGCTTGCGTAAGAGGTTCCGCCTCCATACGCGATTGCAGTAACTTCTTCTGTGCTACTAACAGGTGCGTTTGCAGTTGTCCACGAAATTCCATCCGTTGAATATGCGATGAGCCCCTGGCCACCTGCAACAAATTTACCATCAGCAAAAATCAAGGACATGAATTGACTTGGCACATTTGTTGTAACGGTCCACGAAACCGCATCAGTTGAATACGCCACACACTTTGTAGTGTAGGAAATCGCCACATACATGTTGTTTCCGTAAGCGACTCCAGACCATCCGGTACTATCGGCAAGCTGAATTTTTGAGGAATTCCAGGTCACGAAGTCCGTGCTATATTTGACTGTTCCATCGTAGAAGATTGCAACGTACTTCCCGCCGCCATAGCAGCACCAATACCCATGTCCATAAGCGCCTATACTCCCCCCCGTGAATGCTTCACTCGGTTGGAATCCGTATGAGTTTGCCGTTCCGCTAATGGTTAAGACGTCACCAGTGGAGTATCCATCGCCGTCCCAAAGCAAATCAAACGGCGGTTTTATGGATAGCTGTTCGCCATTTTTGATTTTCCACGTCGGCTCTGACGAAACATTTTGCGGAATCACCATATTGCTTCCATTTACATAAACCCCTTCCGTGTTAGTCGCTGGAATATTGTTTATCTGCGGCGCAGTGATTGCAATTCCGTGCGCCTTGTTTGCTTGACACACAGAAAGCTCACCGGTTATAGGGGTTACTGTATAATTGACGTTAAAGTCTTTCCATCCAGTCGTAACGTCGACTCCGCTCTCCGTCTGGACGGATAACCTCACTGCGTAAGCACGGCCTGTCAGGAAACCGTCATACGGAAGAAGCAACTCCGACACTCCGTAGATCTTCCCCGTATCTTTTATGATAGAGTGTTCTCCATTCTCCAACGAGGAAATTTCCCATCTTGCCCAATTCAGCGGTTCGTTTTCCTTTTGATAATAAGATGCACTAAACGTGAACGATCTTGTTGCCAACGGTGTCGGGATTGCGCCGATTTGGATGGACGGAGTGGTTCTTGTTTGGAATACGCTTGCGCTGGACTGTGTAACAGAGTCTGTGTCATTCCACCACTGTTGGATGACAATCTTGTAGTCGCGCCCATTCACAATTTGCGCTGTGGAGAGCTGTTCTGCTGTTATTGTATGAGAGAAGAATTGGGGCTCGCCAGCATAGTTGACTCCATAAAACGGGCATCCGTTCGTCAGTTTTCCCGTGGAAAACAGTTGCGTAGACGTAGTATTATTCGCATAAATTGTGATTTGATATGCGGTCATTGGAGAATTGCCGTTTACCTGCCAGCTCACGGGAAGACTATTGTTTGCATCAATTACGCCATTCCCGAGAGTGCCTGTCATGTTTGGATAGATATTTGTTGGCTGATATAACATTTTGTTTCCTCCGTTTGTTCGTGTTAGGAGAAGTTTCCAAGATTGTGTGCGATGTCCGCGAAATGCTTCACTGTCATGGAACTTGCCTGTGGTTCGTTGATTGTAATGCCGTTGAATTTATACACGTTGCCATTGTTCTGGGTTCCAATGCTGTGGTTATCATACGAAGCGTTGTGAACGGCATTTGCGTCAACGCCATTGCTTGACATCATCCATCTGATGCTATCCATGTTCTGACTGAAGTTTCTGTCCTCAACTGGTGTCAGGACGTGTTTCTTCAACATAGCCGTTACATCCGGTGGGGTGATTCCCTCGTCCTGCATCGTGGCCTTGATTCCGCCCATACCGTGCAGGATGCCGCCTCGATCATAGACCTTGTATGCGATGCCGTACTTGTCTGTGATAGATGTTGTCCCGTCTGCGTTTTTCACCCAATGGGAGCCGTCACCGCCATTCAGTTCTTCTCCGGCGAGTGCATTGTTCAGGAAATTCAGGCCGTTCGCGCTGGAAATCTTGTAGTCATCGCCCTTTCCGTCCAGTCGTTTCGCAAAGACGGTGCCTCTGTATTTCGGGCCAGAAGCCGAGCCACCGGTAGAATCTTCTGTTCCACCAGAGCCGCCATTCGGGTATACCGTGTAGGTAACGCCGTCCTTATCAACGATTGTGACTGTTCCATCCTCATTCTTTGTCCATGTGGAGCCATCACCGCCTGTCATTGTAGAACCGGCAGGCTTATTGTTGATGAAATCCAAGCCCTTATCGCTGCCGATTTCGTACTTATCACCACTCTTGGAGATACCGTACATTTTCTTGGCAGTGTCGTTTACGGCAGCGGAAAGCTGCGACACGTCGAATCCGAACTGTTTGAAAAGCTCTGCGTTTTCCTGAATGATTTGACGAAGCTCCGGCGTGGCATTTTTCCAGATATCCTGCAGGATTTCACCGATGCCGCGTGTCTTCTCCTTGAGAGATTTTAGGAAGTTATTGTAGTTCTTTTCGAGCGCGTCATACTGGGAGTTTATAGCGTCCTTCTTCGCTTCGAGCTCGGCAAGGGCAGCCTCATAAGCCATGTTTGCCTTGAAGTCCTCAAGGTCTTTTTTAGCCTCGTCCAAGGCTTTCTGTGCGCTGTCAACTTCCTTCTGGTCTGCCACCCACTCCCATTGACCGGTGCGGGCATTATACTGCCGAACTGTACGTTCATTCTGCGCATTTGCAAGCTTGGCCTGCGCCTGTTGGACAGCAAGGATTTTTTCTTCGAGATCAAGCTGCTCGTCGCGGGTGTCCTTCTGCTGCTTGAGCGCATCGATTTGCGCGTCAATCGCATCAAGCTCGTCTTGCCTCTGGTCTGACAGGTCGGAGAGTTTGTCCGACATAACACCTTGCAGCTCGTTCAGCAGATCATCCGTGCTTTTCAGCGAACCGTTGATCTTTTCCTGCCACTCCCACCATTCAGCAGAGAGCGCGTTGATATCCGACTGGCTGCCGCCGATAGAACGCAGATACTGCGCCTGCGCATGGAGCGCCTGCTGGATCTGCCGCATTTTGTCCTTCTGCGTGTCTTCGCTGGCATTCTGCTTTTCCATCAGCGTCAGCTCGGATTTCAGAAGCTCGACCTTCTGCTTGTGTGATTCAAGGTTTGCATCGGTTGAGCCGCCGCCACCACCGGAAGAAGTCTTTGTTTCCGGGATTTTCGACGCAAGCGAGTTCCAATAGTCAATCAGTGCTTGATCGTTGTTTTTGGCTTTTTCCGCCTGACTCTTGACGTATCGCTGCGCTTCTGCCGCAGACATACCGTATTTTTTCTGAGCATCCTCGACAGTCATACCGGCATCCCGGCCGATGTTGTTCAGGCTAATACCTGCAATCGCGGATTGCGTAACTCCCGCCTGCAATGCGAGTGCTTGAAGCGCCGCTATTTTGTCAGATACAGACAGCGCAGTGTTGTTGAAGATAATCATCTGTGCAACAACACCGTCTATAGCATCGTCCGTCACACCGGACTGCTTCGCTGCATTTTTCAGGCCGGTGACGAAGCTCCCCATTGCTCCACTGGACTTCTTCGTGACACCGATGAGGTCATTCGTCGCGTCAACATCGTCTAAAATTGCGTCTACGAGGTCACGCAGCTTTTTCTCTGAAACATCGAGTTTGCCGTTTTCGTCTGTCAGCGCATTTACATATTGATCGCTCATGGAAATCAGCGACTTCATTGTAGATGCAGAGACCCGGCCGTTTTGTTGGTACTCAGCAAGCGCCTGCGATGCAGTCGTCAGGTCGCTTTCCTGCTGTTTCAGCGTCTTTGCATACTCTTGGAGTGTTTCGGTAGTGGTTTTCGCACTTTCGCCGGTTTCACTAAGTGATTCAGAATAACCGTCCTGTGCAGTAGATGCGTCTTCGGTCGCCGTAGCAGATTGTTCCTGCGCTTCCACATAACGTTTTGCTTCTTCCAGCGGCATTCCGAATTTGCCCATCGCGTCACTAACTTTTACCGCAACATCGTAAACGCCCTCCATTTTCATGTAAGCGTCATACATCTCACGTTGTTTGTCAGTAACTTTTTCGCTGTCGTAGCCAAGTATTTCTATTGCTGTTGCAAGTTTTCCAGCTTCTTCTCTGGCCTGTTCGAATCCTCTGGCATTTTCCTCAGATATTTGCCCAGTTGCAGACATCTCACTACCATAACGTGTGAGTTCACCTGTCAGTAGCTTGTAATAGTCATCGCCAGTCGTAACGGTGAAGTTATTGCTGTATTCCTCTGTTACGACGCGGTTTGCTGAAGAAAGCTCCCCCTCTGCTTTTCGCTTTTTTCTTTCATCCAGCAGTTCGTTTTGACGTTCTAACTGCCTGTTTTCCTGTTCCAGTGCATCTCGTTCGGCCAGAATAGCGGCTGTTCTTTCGTTCCATGGGAGTTTGTTGATTTCCTCGATTTTTTGCTTATTCTGGTCAATTTTGCTTGTATTCTCATCAATCTCAGAGTTTAATTCCTCATAAGACTTTCGTAATTCTTTTGTAGCCTCTGCAGCAATTCCAATCACAGTGGCTAGTCCCGCAACTGCTAGAACCCAAGGATTCAAAGACGCAAGATTGAATGCCGCAAATGTTTTTTTTACAGCCCCAACGGCAATACCGATTCCGTAGATGGATGTGGCAACAGCAGCAGCAGTAATTACAACATGGCCGAAGTCTGAGTCGAGGATTTCCACTGCGTCGGTAAGAAGTTCGATACTCCCCTTGGCAACGTCAGTGTCAACCATATGGCTGATGAATTCAGTCCATGTGTTATTAAGGATTTTTGCCTTGGCATCCCAGCTCGTCAGCATCACGTCGACTTCCTTGTCGGCGCTTCCGGCAGAGTTTGCGACCTTATCAAGCATTGCGGCGTACATATCATAGTTCTTGATGAGCGCGTCGAGCTGGTTTGTACGGAGTTTGCCACCAAGATCGGACTCAATCTGGGCGAGTTCGGCCTGCGTCAGAACGCCCTCTTTGTATGCCTTTGCAAGACCCGCAACAGCTTCCATCGGGTTTACAATGCGGCCTGTTGCCTGCGCCGCTTTCATGGCGTCTTCCGAGTACGTCCAAAGGACTTGATTCAGACTCTCAATTTCCTCTTTCGTCCATGTAATGCCGTCTTCTAGTTCAGTTTCGGTATCGCCTATGATATTCAGGATGAGCGCACGCGCCGCCGTCGCAGCTTTTGTGCCGCTCTCCTGCGTGACAGCGGTAATGGTTCCAAGCATTGCAATTAGTTGGTCGATGGACATATTCGCCATCGAAGCAACGTTCGCAACAATCGGGAAGCCTTCTGCCATCTTCTGAATGGAAGTGGCATAGTGGTTTTCAATCTCATTAGCCTTGTCGAGAACGGTATTGAGTGCAGTAACATTGCCTTCAAATTTGAAAGCAGCATCAGCGGAAAGGATGAATTGGTTCGCAATACCGGAAGTCACATCGCCAACAAGCTGCGTCTTCGTCGCAAGCTCGGCCATGTCTTCCGACATATCCTTATAGCCGGCTTTGGCAAACGTTCCGACGGATTCCAGATAGTCTGTGACCGCAACACCGTATTTGGACGCAGCCTCATACGCTGTATTGCCCAGTTTCTCCATTTCGGCGGCAGTGTTGCCAGTAACCTTCTGGATAGCCGTCATTTCCGTATCGACCTGCTTCATCGTGTCGATAGCTTCCGTGAACGACCGCTTCACCTTTGCAACAACCGTATTTACGACCTGCCAGACGGTGATTTTACCGACAATGTGGCTGAATGTATCGCCAAGCACGTTGGTAGAGTTCGTGAGTTTGTCCGTTTCGTTGCGGGTCTGCGCGTAGTTTGCACGAAGGTTTTTCAGCGAACCAGAAGCGTCCTTTACGCCAGCGACAAATTCCTGATCGCTGATAGCACCGCTTTTCCAGCTGCTATACAGATTTTCAAGTGCAGCACTCGCCTGTTTTGCGTCGGATTCTATTTCAGAGAATGTACCGGTTGGATATTTCTCTGCTGCGGATTTCATCTGCAAGCCGAGGTCGGCGAATCCTTTGCGGAGTGTATCGACCTTGGATGCGGCGTTCTCGGTTTCTTTTGCCTGTTCTTTCGCGGCCTTTTCGGCCTTTTCAGCGGCTTTCTGCGCCGCTTTCGCCATCTCATCGTAGTTGGTGGTAGCTTTCGTCTGAACCGTCGTGTATTGCTGCGTTTCTTCGTCCAGAGTCCGAATAATCTCAGTAGTCCGGCCAAGCCCCTCGTTGACGGTTTCAATCGTTCGGGTCGGTGCGCCGTCCGCCGCGCCTGCCCATATACGCGTGAATTTTCCACTCAGCCCATCAACATTTTGCGTTATGGCCTGCACGGAGCTATTAAAACGGTTAATTGCTTCAAGCCCAGAGGAATCAACGGTGAAATTCAGTTTCTGAGCCTTCAAGTTATTTACGTCCTTAATCAGCGAATCAAGCTGCGTCCGAACGACTTCTACTTGAAGTTGAACCTTTTCAAAATCTGCCATTGTATCTTCCTCCTGTTACTTCGGGTCAAATCCATCTTCTTTAAGCTGATATCGGAGCGCGTCAGACATTAAGTTTTCGCGCATCACAATGCGTTGGGCTTCTTCATGGAAAGGACGCGCCTGCTTTGATTTGTAAATCTCCGACTTCCTCCATTGATATCCCTTGCCACTTTCCACGACCGGCGCGATCAATCGCCCAGTATCATCATCCCGGCTCTTGTCCTGAACCTCCAACGTCATAGTCGATGGGTCGTATTTCGACTCCATAACGCTCCAATCTTGTAGACCGCCCGGTTTTCCAACTTCGTCACGACGCACATACGGCATGTAGTCGCCTCGCTCATAAGCGTCATAGACTTCCGTCTGCACAGCCTCGACGATTGCGGCCTTTACGCTATCCGTTACAGGCCCTTCCATTGCTTTGCGGATGGACTCATCAAGCGCCGCGTTGAACCTGTTCACAAAACTTTCAATCGACATATCTGCCTCCTGAATGTGAAAAATGCGCCAATCCGCCATGTTCTAAATGATGGACTCGCGCATTTCCCGGAGAGGATTTCTCCCCTCCGGGACGCAGTTTTTTTAGGTCGAAGTAACTTCAACTTCGCAGGTGTCCTTGAATGTGGTTTCACCTGCCGCATAGCTGACTTCAATGGTGAAATCGCCAGCGGTCGTGCCTGCGGTAATCAGGCCGGTCTTATCGCCGACAGTCGTACCGGACGGAGCGCCAGTTGCGGTATAGGTGAACGTCGCAGCATCGCCCTTGACCAGTTCGCCGTTCTTCATGGCAATGCGCGGCTGCATCTGATAGGTGCTGGACGCCTTGAGGGAAATGCCGCCGATGCTGGCAACGATACCCTCGATTTCCTCAACACCGGAGCCGCACGGCTGGTAGATGTAGTACGCAAGGTCGCTGCCTGCGCCGGTGCATTCGTCGCAGCCATCGGTGATAACGTCGGGGTCATAGGCGATTGCCTGACCGGACAGGGACGTGGTATCGTTGCTGGTCTGGTCGCCGGTAACACCGCCGTTCGCACCAAACTTCAGAGACGGAATGATGATGTAGAGCGTGCCGACGCGAGTGCCCTCGTTCTGTGCGGAACCGGAAGCAGTGGAGAAGACCGCAACGGTTGCGATGAAATGAACGACCTTCGGGTCCATTGCCGTGGTGATGGTTGCGATCTGTGCAGTGGCCTTGTTGACGAAGTAGAAGACCTTGTAGGTCTTGCCGGACGTCGCGGTAAATCCAGTGACTGCACCGGTAGTCGGGTTCAGGTCGTAAGAAACGCCGCCGGTCGCAATCGGAGAAGCAGCATTGACCTCTTGTACATAGCAGAAGATCTTGGAGAAGCCCTTCTGTGCGACAGGCGTACCCTCGGTGATGTCGATGGAAAGCGCCGTTCCGTTCGCAGTAACGGTCTGGCAAACCATGACCGGAGCGTTGTGGCGGAGCATTGCGCCCATCTGCGCGGCCTTCGCCCACAGGTTGAAGTCGGCTGCCGTGAACTCGACGTTGACGGAAGCGTCAGACGGGAGCGTGGTAGCAATAGCGTTGCCGAGGCCGGCACGGATTTCACCAATGGTGACGCTTGGCGTCACGTTACCGGTCTGGAACTTGTTGGAGAAGTAAAGGATCTGGCCGGTAGTCTTATCGGTACAAATCGCTTCGCCGATGCCCTTTGCGTAAAGGCGGGAGTCAGTAAATCGAATCATTCTTTTGTCACTCCTTTGTGTGTGTTTCAAAAAGATGTTTGTGTGTGTTATGTGGTCTGGTTTCCTGCATTTTGGACAGCCCGCATACCAGCGCCGCCGGCGAACGTTGACATATCAATGAGTCCCCCGCAGTAGTCGATCTCGCGGTCATACAGAGGGCTCGGGTACGGGTTTCCATGCTTCCATTTCGCGCCCTGCGCCTCTGCAACGCTGCAAACGATGTACCCAACAAGCCGCTGCACAGCATCTCGCCGCAGCAGAAGCTTCAAAATTGGCCATTCTTCCATGTCCGCTTCGTCGGCCCCCGAAAAAGTAGCGATTGTTGCTTTCAGCGTCTCTACGCGGTATCGCAGTTTAGGCGCATTCATTTCTGCGAGGTCGCGTTCCGCCTGAACCAACTCAGGGTTGGCGTTCTCAGACAGTAGCTCAATGCCGTTCTGAGCAGCCAAAATCGGTCGCAGACGTTGGAATTGCATCGGGGTTATCCTTTTCACTTCCCCGTTCACAAAAATGAGCACACTTTTCAGCCGCGTCGGGTCATTTTCCTTCAGCTCGAAATTCACAAGCTCCATCCGTTGCTCATCTGGCAGCCCATCCCCTGCCCGCAGCGCAAGCAGAAGGAACAGAATGCTCTTGTAAAAAAGTCCGCCTCCGGGCTGTCCGTTTACTGCCGCGTCAAGTTCCAGCGTGTAGTACGCCTGCAAGAGAGGCTTTGACAGCAGCGTCACAGGGAGACTCTGCTGCATAAACTCGATTGCCGGCCTAGCTACCGTAAATCTATCGATGTCCTTGACGCAGATTGGATATAGGGTCAAGCCTTCGGTTTCAATCGGTTCGAATCGCCGAATGGCCTTTGCCATCTCAGGAGAAAGGTCTTGCATGTTTTCTTTTCCGCCTTTCTTGTTCCGGGTAAAACGAAAAGAGGGCTACCGACACAGCTCAATGTGTCGATAACCCTCTCCGGTTCTTCCGTGCCGCTCTTTCGGCACGGGTCAAATATTTTTCTATTCAGGTATATCCATTTCGGAGTCACACCACTCCACGCTCATATGCGGCATGCGGCCAATATGGTTTCCGTAGTCGAATATACTCTTGCTTCCATTGTCGGTGTGTGCGTACCGGTCGAAGTCAATGACCCCGATTCCGGTGATGTTCACTCCGTGAAGTGCTTCGATGATGCACTGCTCGATACTGTAGGCTCTGGAATATGCGTCTGTCCGCGTGGTGTTCTCCATGTTGACATTTACAAGGATTTCAAACTGCAAACCGAGAACCGTATGGAAATTGTCTTTTGCAATGGTTCTTCCCATATAGAGTTTCAGTATCGTGTCCGCTTCTGTATCGCTCTGCCCCCAAACTCTTTGTGGGTATATGCGGTATCCCTTCGGGTGCCGCTTCTTGTCTTCCGCCGTGTTCAGAACTGGATTATCTCCGTCAAAAAGCATGGACAGCTTTTCTTGCGGAGTTGGAAGCGGATTTGCCAGCGGACGCGCGCCGTCGTACCACAGATACTTCATCAGCCGCACGCGGGCGCGGTCGTTATCGTCCTTCGGTGTGTAGCCCGGCAGCGGCAAATCCATCAGGTACTTCAGAATCTTGATTGGGATTTCTTCAGTGCCGCGAAGCCTGTTAAAACCCGTCTGAATTCTTTCATAGGGATAAGAGTCCGAATTGACCGAGACTGCCATATCAGCCTTCCTCCGCCTGCTTCTGCCGCGTTTCCATGTAGTCGGTGAATGCCTTCTGTGCGTCTTTTAACTCGTTCAGTGCGCCGCTGACCGCCTCTGGTGTGGTCTGCTGCTGCAAGGCCATGATGATGCGCGTGACTGGTTCATTCATGACCTGCGTCAGTCCGTAGATTTCGGTGTTCAGACGCTTTTCAAGGTCACGCATATCCGAAATCGCGTCAAACGCCTTGTCCCTGACTTCGCCGTCGCAGCGTTTCAGACGTTCCATTTGGTTCATAATATGGCTCGATGCGAATCGGTCATATTCTGGTTCTGTCATAAGCCACTGATTCTTTTCAAACTCATATGGTTCACCAAAATAGAGCTTTGCATATGCCGCCATAAGGACACGGCTCTTGATCGCCGTGTTTTCCTTGTACATGGGAGGCATGGGAACGCTGTCCAGCCCCTTATCGATTTTCAGTTCTATGCGGTCGAAACACAAGTCTGCCGCTTCCTTAATGAACTGCATTTTCTCGCGCAGCGGCACATAGTCCGGCATCTGCATGAGCTTTTCCTTCGTGATTTGAATTCTGTCCATACTTTTCACAACTCCTTCCAGATCGTATGGTTTCAGTGAGTGTACGCTAGGTTTTGATTTTACAGTGGGAAGATTCGGCAGAAACTTCCCACTTTTTTGTTCTGGCACACAGATACTGATGGGCGCACCAGTCGTGTCGAGCCTTCTTCTCGGTCAGATACCGGCAATGCAGACTGACATCGCCGTTCTTGCGGTAGGCATATTCGCACGTTTTTTCCATGCTATTGCTCCTTTAGCCGTTTACGGCGATTTATCAGGCCTCCACAAAATCGCTGCTCGACCACTCCGCAACTGCGCCAGCTTCGCCCATCCAGATCTTTGTTTCGCCGTTGTTGGTGTAATAAGCATTCTGGATCAGCGACATGCCGGCCTTCCACACGATGGGGTTGTCCGCCGTGCCGGCTTTGACGGCCTGCTCGATGTACTCCTGCCGGACGAGAATGTCGTTGACGTAGATGTTCTTCCAGTCGAAGCCGAGTTTGTCCGACTGCGTGAGGGTGCTGGTGATGCCGCCTGCGGCCTGCACGAGCTTGCCGTCCTTGATCGCAGATTTGATCTGCGTGAGTTTAGTTTCCGTCATACGTGGCCTCCAGTTCCGCCAGCACGTCGCTGGCCGTTTTTTTACCCATCTTCGCCGTGATGGTCCCGTCGCGATTATCGGTGATGGAGCCTGCGACGCAAAAATCGGAGTTGTCCCATTCCTGCACCTGCTCCTCGGTCGCGCCGGTGGGGTTGCCGTCCTCGCCGTAGACCGGCACGGTGTCGCGCTGGACGATCGACCATACCATCCCGTCCACAAAGATCTGCGCGGCCTGCGCGTGGGTCATTTCGAGCGTGACGGCCTTGCTCGCGCGATTGCCCCAATCGCGGTCAGTAATTTTCCCGGCAATGCTTGCCGGATATTCGGTTTTGTTTGCTTTGAAATAGATCATTTGTGCCCTCCAATCTGCTATTTTGCCTCTAATATGACCGTACACTCAAAGAGTGATGTGTTCTGGTTTCCCCACCCAGGTTGGCTAGACGACCCGGTGTATACCGCATTTATTGTCAATCTGCCGCTTACTGTCGTATTCTCCGTTATCGTAAACGCTACATACGTATACTGCGTATCCCAAATACTTTTGTATGCTATTTTGTTTGCTTTTTTCGTTTCTGTCGCATATACATACGCGCTATATCCACCAGAGACCTCCCCTGACGTAATAAAGTATCCAGCCAGTTTGTACTTCGTCCAATCGAACGCAGCGTTATCGAGCGTCATGTCGTGGCCGGAAATCGATGTTGGCTGCATCGTGACAACAACCGTGCTGTTCACCTCTCGCGTTGCCATGATGCTATATACCGTTCCGTCGATGAGGGTTTTACCCCCCCACTTGGTAATTAGTGCCATTTAGAAGCGCTGTGTGTGCCATGTGTGTCCTCCTTATGCTGCTGGGCTATAAGAGCCGTCGGGGTTTTGGATGAGTGGGAATGTGCTGGGGAGAGTGAAAGCCGGACGGATGCCGTACGAGCTGCGAACGTTGTCGGTGAGGTAGTCGCCGTCGGAGCCGACGAACCACACGACCGTTCTGCCGCTGGTGTACGGGGAGCGGAGCCACCAGGAGGCGGCCGAGCCGTTCAGTTTCGCAATGCGCTTGTTGTTGGCGGACGTACCGGTTCCGCTCTCGAAGTACGCGAGCTTCGCACCGTCCACCGGGAAGTAACCGTAGTCGCTGGTCGTCCAGCCAACTTCGTAGCCGGACAGCAGAAACACATTGCAGGACAGACCGTTCGCACCGCTCTGGTCGGTGCCGCCAGAACCGCCGTTCTTTCGATACGGGATCTTGACCTGTTTGATCGCATCGCGGATGTTGGAATCAAGCAGGTTCAGGAACGTGCTGTTCAGATAGCTGTTGATGCCGCTGCTTTCATACTTGTCGGCGTTAGAGCTGTTCCAAACACGGTTTTCGTAGATGTCTTTCATCAGCAGCCACGTTCCGTCACAGCTGCTGTCGTAGAGGTTGCTGTTCGATGGGATGCCCTGATTTACAACGAGGAAATCATACGATTTGCCGTTCACGCCGATTTTTACGACGCTGCCGACTGGGAGCGTGCCGATGGGGATACCGCTGGAAAACGGAATGTCGTACCCGGTGCCGTTCACGAGCACGCGGCCTTTCTTCTTCGCGTAGCCCGTGCCGCCGATCAGATCCCGGCCGCCGGAGATGTCGTAGCCTGTGCCGTTTATCAGTGTCCTGTGTGCCATGCCGCTGCCCTCCTTACTCGTACTGCCACGCGATGCAGCCGTTCACCGTCGGCGTGGTCTCCGACGAAAACAAAGCCTCTCCGCGGGCCATGTAGGTGGTGTAATTGCTGTCGGCTGCGTTGACATTCGTCGTGCGGTTCATGCGGGTGTTGATGGAAACGTTGTCAACGTTCCCCAAGCCGACATCCGATTTTGTCACCGTCTGCTTCGGATGCACATGATCGCCTCTGGCGTACACCGTGCTTGTACCAACAGCACCAGCTTCAGTTGGGGCTAATGGAGTAGTAGTAGATGGTTGTGGAACGTCTGCCGCATCTTTCCATTCTTGCCCATCAGCTGTCTTAGTCAACACTTGACCAGCAGTACCAGTAAGTGTAGATGGAATAGCAGATACATCAGTTGCCGAAAGCACAACTGCGCCTGTTTTCTCATTCACGCTCGTCACGGGATAAGGCGGCGGATTCTGCGCGCTGTACTGCCGCACATTGTCTACGTTCCCAAGCCCGACGTCGGACTTTCCGAGCGTCACCGCGCCGGTCTTGCCGTTGACGCTGGTGACGGGGGCGGTCTGCAATGCGGTTTCTGCCTTGTCCAAGCTCGACTGGACGCTACTGGACAAATCTGATTTTGGGATTCCACCCGTTGGCATTGTATATTTCTCTTCAACGTCTTTTTTACGAGGAATGGATAAATCCTCGCTATATCTTCCCAAATTCTTCATAACGTTCCTCCAACATAGCCTCCCACGGTATTTCACGCGGGAGGCGTTGCGTTCATCAGCCGATTGCGACTGCGCGGTATGCACCGGCACTCAGAGACGTTACGCTTTCATCGGTCTGGTTGATGATAATCGTAATGCTGTTATCAGCACCGATTTGTACGTCAGTCAGCACCATGGCGTTTGTAGCCGTTTCGTATACCTGCACCAGCATCGGAGTCTGCGGGCCATTCGCCTGTGCAGCAATCTGCCAAGTGAATGCGCCGCCGGATGCGGAAAGCACTGGATTCAAAATGGAATACTTGTGCAGATTTTCAGGAGCGGCCTGCCACGTCGGTGCTTGTCCCTCGCCGTTAGAGGTCAGAACCTGACCAACTTCTCCGCCCGTAGTCGGTGCATAGAACGTCGGATTCGCCGTTTCTGTGCCGTTCTGTGTAATGGTATTCTTGGTTGCGCCCTCGGCAACGGTGCCCAGTTTTGTCTTGTCCACTTTGCTGAACTGCGTATAGGTTTCGCCCTCACCGATATCGTCCTGTGTCAGAACAACAACACCGGTCTTGCCGTTGACAGAATTGACGTCAGACGGATTGCAAAGGACATAGACCGTACCGCCCCAACGGTACTGCTTGTTCTGGTAGCTGCCTTCCGTCATGATGATATAGATTTTGCCGGTTTCCGGGGTCAGCGGAGCGCCGCCCTCAGTAGCAGAAAGCCAATCAGCCGCTCTCGGCGTGGTGCCAACGATATACGCCTCAACGACATCATCTACATAGCTGGGCAACTGGCCAGACGGAACAAGACCGTCTGCGCCGAGGGTCGCAACGCCGTTCGGCTGGCCCTTCTCAGATGCGGAAATCTTGGCGTTAAGCTGTGCCTGCGCATCGGATGTAAGGCCGGAAATGTACTGTGCGCCAACAATTTCAACGACTTCTGCTGACGTGATGTGACCGGCCTTGTCAACGGTAATAGAAACCGTGTGCGTTGCATCTCCGTACTGACCAGCAGCTGCACCGGAAAACACATGGCCGAGCGTGATAATCTTGGTTGTTCCGTCTGCATTGACATGAACCCACTTGTCGCCGGAAGCCAGCGAGAACGTGTCAGTCTTACTTGTAGCGGACACTGTAGCCGACGCATTCTGCCCGGCAACTTCGGTGGTATCATTTGTGCTCTGCTGTGGAATCGTAATGTTGGAGAATGCGTTCTGGTTGACTTCGCCGCCACCAGCGACTGCGTTCTTGACAGCGGTATCGAGTGCGGCAAATGCTTTCTGGATGGTGTCACCTTCCGCGACATAGCCGCCGTCTACCGGTTGATAGTCATTCAGCGTGAGCTCGACGATTTTCTTTGTTGTGACAGTTCCATCCGTTCCGAGTCCAACAATTACTGCTCCGGTAGTTCCCGCTTGACTATAAACAACGCCTACCGGCTTCCACTTCTCGCCGTCGTACTGATAAATAATCTTATCGTTTGAGTTGGTATAGACTTGGAATTGCTTGGGGTTTGCGGGTGCAGTAGCCAACGGTTGAAGCACTGCATTTTGAATTTCATTTTTGTTGAGGTCAAGGTTTGTAAGAACGCTTCTACTCATTGTAAGTTTCCTCTCTTTCCATGTTCAGGTCAGTTGAGATATGCTTTTCCGGAGAATGGAGCAGTAAACGCAACGGACAATTTGTTCTTGTCAATATACTGCACATCCCCCACAACTTCTGTACCCGCGCTATCTGCAACTGATACAGAGGGGTATTTGCCGAGATTATGCTGTATCATCCATAAATCGGACGCTACATTTTGTGTGAATGCGAAATGGAGGTCATCACCTGCTCCAACGCCGATATTCGCGCGTGCGCGCTGCTGTTCTTCTGGTGTAAGGTTTTGTTCTACATCGTATCGGACTGCGCCCAATGCGGCATTTACGCCCGCCGCCATTACCGTTACACTAATGTTCCCATTTACCGCGCCGATTTCAACCGGAATATCATCCGTGACTGTGCCGCCCGATGAATCCGCATCAATCAGAATGCCACGATTCGCAGCTGTCAGGATTCGGATTTGACGTCCGATGCCGCCAAAGATATTTCCGCCTTTGAATTGAATTCTCGCCTGCGGTTCCACATTCCCGCTCATAGCGAAGGATTGCTCCTGCTCTACTGGGAAAAGCCATTTCCCACTCTTGTACGTTACATCGCCCGGATACTGTCTGGACAGTTTTCCGAGGTTCAGGACAACGATTTCCACCATGTCCTCCGTAATGAGCGTGCCGTCCAGCATTCGCAGGACAAACGGCATGGAGTAGCTGTCACCCTGCATAATCGAAATTGCCATATCAGATGCCCTCCAAACCGATTTCCACGCTTGCTGTGTATTCTCCAAATGTCGCCGTCACATTCAACGGTGCATCACTTGCGGACCAACAAGTAATCTGTGTGCTGTTCCCTGCTTCCGTCGCAGTGTAAGACATCGTATCTGCGCCGGAATAAGAGAACGTTATTTTGTCCAGCCGTTCTTCGCCGTTTTCGAAGTACGCTGCCTCCAGCGTAACGGACTCATACGGGCGAATCTTGTCTGGAATATTTCCGAGGAATGCGACCTCGTTTCCGCTTTCTGTAGGAACAACGGTTATTTCGTATTCCTCTCTGATGCTTCGATTCTGTTCTAGCGTACAAGTCACTGTGCAAGTTCCCTCAGTTACGCCGAAAACGCTTCCATCCATACCAACTTCCGCAACATTTGTGTCGCTGCTTTCCCAAATGTAGCTGACTGGATGATCGTAGTCATGGTCTGCGTCCTTTCCCATTCTGATGCTGACAGCCTCTAGCTGCCCTGTAGTGCCACTTTTTATGATGGGCTTTCCCTTCACACGAATTTCCCATGAAAACGTCTTTCCGCCTGCCACATGGTTTTCCATGTCGTCAATTTCTTCGTTCGGCGGTTCGTATCTAGCTGTGAATTCAAGCAGTCGGACTGAATCATAATCTCCGGTAAATTCCTGCGCATAATCGCCGAAGCCGGTGATGTTGTATGCAGCTGACCCAAGAATGATTCTGCTGTTTGTGTTAAGCTTTTTTGTTTCTTCGTTTCGCTGGCATATGATATTAACATAGCCCTTTGTAATAAGGGCATATTCTTGCATATCTTTTTCGTTTGCTGTCAGGATTGCCTTTTCGACACATATCGGTTCTTTCAGGAGATTTCCGTACCAGTCCAGATGGTTCCACGTTGACCGACAGCGTTGTGCAACTCCGTTGCCAGTTGCGTTGGAAATGTTCTGCGGGTTTGTGACAAGCCAAATGCTTCCCATTGCATCGATTTTTGTCCCTTCCGGCACATATTCAATGCTTTCATCGGCAAACGTAATGTCCTTGTAATCATCCTGCTTACGGAGTGTCGATGCCGTTTTCGGTGCTATGTCCGCCATACGAATGGATGTAGTTTCCCACTCATAAAACGCATCTGGGTTCAATCCCTGCACACGCACCTCGATAAAGTCAGAAGCATACTTCGCATACTGATGCACAAACTCTGCGCTTGGGTCTCCGAAATACTGCTTCTGCCGACCTCTATATTGCGATGGGGTGTTCCTGACTGCTGTTTTCAGGTGGCCGGAAGCAATCAATCCGTTCTTGATATTGTCCGAGATCGGCATAATGTCCAGCCTCCCTTCTATTTTTTTCTAAAGTAACGTAAACACACGACGTATCGGGTTTACCTGACGCATATACGCGCATTCTTGCTCATACCCACGCAGTTCACCATAGAATAATTGTAAGTTTTCCTTGTACCGAGCCGTTGATTCCTTCATGGTGGTGTTTTCGTTCGGTGTATTAAAACTCTTATCCTTTATTTTCGGTTGGATGTTCAGCCATTCACGGTTAAATCGGTTATCCCACGTCACCGCGACGGCCAATCCCAATAGACGTTTCTGTTTGAGCGTAAGTTCGTGATAAAAATGGCCGTCTGTATAGAAATCCAAACGATATTCGATACCTGCGTTGTCCTGCTGTGGAAATGTTACATTTCCCGTTTCGGAGTCGTAGGTAAAATCCGTGTATGGGATGAACGAGGCATCTCCATTTCGTGCGTACTGCACACTTACGCAGCTGCAAAGTTCATATCCAACTTTTCCTGTCTGAATTGTTGTTTCCTGCGTTGTGCTGGTCTGTTCGCTTGTCCAATCGAAATCGGAATAATGTGGTTCTTCAAGTCCTTCTGTCAGGAACACAAGCAGTTCAGGCGGGCTTTTGAGCATAGGGATTGCCATTTTCACCCATGCGCTCATGCGTCGAAAAAACAGTGCTGCGTCTGTTTTCAGGTCATCTGTCATTCGGTCATCGCCGATGATAACCATGGCGTGATTTGTAATGATATCGCTCCAAGAGGTTCCCATTAGTCCCATTCCTCCTTTTCATAGGAAGAATCGTTCATGGTGTTTTGGTATTCCTCCCGGATACAATCGGCGGCAGTCTCATCCTCAATCAGAAGCAAAAGAGATTCGATGATGCCGCATAGAGCCTCAATTCTTTCCTTGCTGTCCATGGTTCGACCGCCGCCTTTCCTATATTAAGCCTTGACAGCAACAGTGCATTGTGCCTGTCCTGCCAGATAGTTGTCGTTTTCTTCCTGCACGATAGATAGAACCGCATTTCCTGCATTCAGTCCCTCTATGGTGACGGTGGTGTTGTTCACAACCGGGCTGATTGCTACCGCAGAAGGGTTGCTGTTTTCGATGGTAATCTGACTATTTGATGCAGTCGTAATCGTGAATGTTTCGTTTGCACCAGCGGCCATTTCGATTGCTTCCGGACTGACGCTCAATCCGGAACTGGCCTTTGCAATCGTCCACGGAACAATGATGGTTCCCTTATAGTTTCCGATTCCGTCAATTCGGAGGGAATATGCTCCGGCGTTCGTACCTTTGTTGTCTGATACGGTGTAGTCCGTGTCAGCCGTAAGTTTTGTTCCACCGAGCGTCACGCTTGTAACCGTTTTGGTTTGTTCACTTCCCGTATAGGTAAGCGCCGCGCTCACCGCAACTGTTGCGCTCTCAATGCTGGTCTTGACCGTTACCGCATTTTCGAGATTATAGAAGAATCCGCTGTTTACTCCGTTTGCCGTAACGATATAGCCGCCGACTTGCAGTTCATACTTTCCAGCATCGACTTCTGGAACTGTATAGCCGCCACGAGATACTTTTGCTCCGGTGACAGCGGTAAGCGTAACAACTCCATGCACCCTGTTCTGCGCCGCCCATCTGACGTGCATATAGGTAAGTGTTGTAGCTGCACTGAATACGATATATTCAATCGGGCCATAATACCGGACGGTGAATACATCGCCTTCCGGCTTTGCCGTCAGCTGTGTCTCTCGATTCAGTTTCACCGTGAAAGATGCGGCAGCTGTCATCTCGACGCCGAGGATTTCCGCTTCCGAACCATTCCAAAGATGGTTGCTGAAGTTGGTTTCAACTGCCGTCCGAATCGTCGGCAGAACGTTCTTGCTTGCCGCGTATGCGGACGCAGGCGCAAAGGAAAACTCACTATAGACAGGACTACTCATGTTTCAATACCTCTTTCCTGCGCCCGCATGCGGCGCAATGTTTACTGCGCGTCCCGCGCGTTCATTTCTTCGATAATGGAGATGAAGTCACCCCTTTGGTTTTTCGGGGTTTTACTCATTTCGTTCAATTTTACGACGATTTCTCGCGTGATGTTTGGATTGCCAAGCGCATATTCTTCCGCGTAGGTCTGCGCGACCATCTTCTTGTGGCCTTCGCAAAGTTTCGGGTAAAGCGACAGCATTTCATCGCTGTATTCCGCCATCCTTGCAAATACTCTCTTGTCAAGGATTTCGCCATCCTTATAGTTGACGCCAAGTGCCTCGCGCTCATCGTCACTCAGTCCGGACACAACGATCAGCCATCTGCGCGCCATAAAGACGCGGTTCACGTCCGTCAGAACGCGGGAGAGATCACGGTGCGGCACATAGAAGCTTCCGCTCTTTCCTACAATCTGACCGAAGATGCCGCCTTCTCCGAAGAACACGACGTTATCGTCCGCAACAGGAGCTTCCCAGAGGAAATGCACCATTTCGGAGTCATTTGCTACCTGAATAATCTGCGGAGTCACAGGTGCCTGTGGCTGTACGTTTGCAACCGCCTTGGCAACCGCATCGGCTACCATCTTCTGCACATCTGCCATCGTGAACGTAGGTTCTGCCTGATTGTTCGTTTCCGTGTGAACTTCAACGGTTTCACCCGCCAATTCAGGCGCAACTTCCGTCAGTGGGACTTCGCTTCCGTCGTATCGGATTCCGGTCACATCATCTGCATTGACAGACAGGATATTTTCTTTGCCCGTTTCTGCCTTTTCAGCAGTATTCGCGGTCTGATCTTCCTCCGGAACATCAAAGAAAACATCTTCTTCCTTGACTTCCTCCGCCACAGGCGTTTTCTTCGGTCTTCCGGGTTTCTTTCCAGTGTTCTTGTTTTCAGCCATGTCGCACACTCCTTCCAGATTTAATGGCTATTTTCCTCCACGAATGTTGGCTCCGTCCGGACTCGAACCGTATCTTGCAGCACCATGCAGAGCCATATGGTGCGGGACGGGCTGGAGGTAAAACCCGCCCCGCGAAGAAGAGATTAGACCGTTACATGGCCCACCTTGCTGGAGAACGTTGCAACCGAATCAAGAGCGGTCGTGAGGTTGATGCCCATCTCGAAGTCGGCCGTGCGAGTCGGGTCGATTTCGATGGTAATGGGCGTTTCGGCGTTGTAAGCAATGGTCAGAGGCTTACGGCCGGCAGCAGACAGCATCCAAATGTCGTTTGCAGACAGAATGGTAGTCGGTTCGGTGTTCAGCTTCAGCGGGCTCGCAGCGTCACGGAGCGGCATCAGGCGAACGCCAAGGAACTCACCCAGCATACCGGTGCTGTTGTACTGAGTGCCGAGGAGCATCGCAAGAGCGGCGTCCATGTTGACGTTGGTGGAGCCGGTAGCCTGCGTCGGCAGGACCTTGCTCAGAGCAACCGGAGAACCGGTAGCGATGATGGTGCGCAGACCGACGTTGTTGATGGTAGACAGCTTGTTCGCCAGAGAAATCCAGTTCTGGTTGGTGAACGTCTGGTTCAGGTTCGTGGGGATGAGCGTAGTGTCGGCCGCAGCCAGAGTCATAGACTGATTCCACATGCCCATAACCTTCGCATACATGCCAGCAACAAGGTTCGCAAAGAACGCGCCGAAGTCGGTGTTGTTACCGACAAGCTGATGCCACTTCGCAGTGATCTGAGCGGTCTTCGGCTGCGGATTCAGCGTGTAATCCTTGCTGTAGAAGCGGTTGCGAGGAACGCTTCTGGATGCACCCCAAGAAGAATCCTGGAAGATGGGAATGTCGTTCGATCCGATGGAGATTGTATGAGTCTCGCCAAAGCCGACCTGAACGGTTTCTGCAAAGAAATCGACGGCTTCGGAGAACACATTGGGAAGAATCGGATAAACAACTTCCTGCCAAATGCCCTGAAGGACACGGTAGAAAGCAGGGTTGCCATAGAAACGCTGACCGTTTCTCTTGAAGGACTCAAAGTCTACAGGAGCAGTTTCGCCGGTCTGTGCGCAGCAAATCTTTGCCGCATACATAAGCTGTTCGCGCTGGAATTTCTCATTCAGATCCTTGTAGCCGTTCGCGGACAGCATATGGGAAATGCCAGTGGACTGAAGGCCGTTGACGGCCAGCATCGCTTCCTTGCCCGTAAGAGCGTGCTCATAGAAGAGGACACGGCCCTTTGAGACGATATCCGCACGCTGGGCTTCTCCAGCGGAAGCATTCACGCGGAAAACATCAGCAGAAACGCTGTTAAGATTGATTCTCGGCATTGATATTCACTCCTTCCTTATGCGTAGACCGTGAAGGCCTGCACGTCAACGTACTCGAAGCTGGAAGTGGTTCCTTCGGTGAAGTTGCCAGTTCCAAGCAGTTTGAAGTACAGCGCACCATTGCCGGTCGGGGCGGAAGCTGCGGGCTTCAACTGGCCTGCATCAATGGTGAAGAATTGATTGGTGCTCAGTGCGGCATTGACGTTGCCAATGCCGAAGCGGTACGCATGGTCGCCGTCGAAGACGATCTTGGTAAACGTACCATCGCGGCCGGCGGGAATGCCAAGGCCGAGTGTTTCCGTGCCAACGGCATACATATTGCCATGCTTACCCTGAAGAAGCTGAATTTCGTAGGTATTCGCGGCATATACCACATCACCAGCTGTAGTGGTGGAAGTAGCGTCGTTCATGTACCACGCATTTTCATTCTTCACTCCGGTAAAACCGGCGCATGGAAGCTGGCCGTTTCTGATGACCAGACGGCCGGCATCACAGTCCGCGTCAGCACTGGACGCCTGATATCTGCCGGTAACATTGATGAGGTCATTGCGGGAGTTGTTCGTCACGCGGGCCTCAAATGCAGTTTTTGCATTAAACATTTCTGTTCACTCCTCTCTTACTTCGATGCAGCTTCGACGCCCCATTTGGCAAGCAGACCATTGACAGATCCATCGTCTTCGCCACTGTTGTTCTTGAACTTGTCCCATGCGTAAACTGTTCTGTTTCTCTGAGCGGCTTCCGCATCCATCTTCTCGACAGCTGCACCGCAAACCGCGTAGACGGCCTTTGCAACTTCTGACTCACCGGTCCAGTTCTTGTCCTTGTCGCAGCTGTTCGTGTAGAGGCCAGCTTCGATATCGGTCAGAATGTTGTCGATGGAACTTTCAGCAACCTTCTGTTCACGGTTCGCATTGAACTTTGCGAGAGTTGCCTTTGCCTTTTCCTTGGCAGCATTCAGCCGACGCTTGTTTTCGAACTCACGCATGGCTTCGAGCTGCGCATTTGCAGTTTCAAGTTCCTTGTTCAGAGAATTAACCTTGCTTTCGGCTGCATTCAGACGGTCTGTGTTTTCCACGACGACCATATCCACGAAGTCCTGTGCCTCCATGGTGATGCAGTCTTCGCCCACCTGCATGGACGCATTGACAGACATGCTCTGGAAACGTTCAGGTACAATGGTTTCTGCGGAGTTCTCAATGACGTAGTATTTGTACGCGCCATTCTTCGCCATCAGGCAAACATAGACTTTTCCGTCCTTCTCGCCCGCCGCCAGAACCTTATAATCCGTAAAACGCGCCGCCAGTTCAGCAAGCTGTCTTTTGTTATAAGTTTTCAAATCTTTCACTCCTTTGTGTGATAGACTCCCGTTATCCGGGGCATTGTTCTTATCCGGGGCCTTCTGCAAAGATGCCGCTTTGAGTTTCAATGTTTTAAATTCTTCATCCAATGCGGCAAGTCGAGCGATGTTGGCCCCCGGAATAGCCGGAGCAACGCCCGCTCCTAAGATCGTGACGCCAACCCCAGACCAGACATCCTCAACTTCGACATCTCCGTCCATGTGGTTTTCGTCTATCAAGGTTTCCACAGACACATCCATGCGCCCTGTTCGCACGATTTCATCTACGGTTTCCTTTGCATAGAAAGCGAAGAGTTTTCCACGCGCCACAATCCAAGTCTGACCATCCCTCTTTTGGAGGGAGAAATCACGTTCATCATCTGACAGCGTTCCAACAATGCGTTCCGCCGTCCCATCCGTATAGGAGTTATACTGTTCACCTGTTCTTGGGTCAGTTTTGCGTTGGCTGTTGTGACCGTCGCCGATTTTCCCCATGACGTAGGCAATCAGGATTGGCCGTCCCACGAACGTCTTGTAGTATTTCTCCAAGTTCTGATAATTCCACCGGTTCTGGTTGACCCCTTCACGCATCAACCACAGTTCAACGCCAAACTCATACTGATTCAGCTTTTGAAGCACCTTGAGTTGACCGGTTGCAACTGGTCTTTTGATTTTCGTCAGCGGCATTGTCAGTCACCCTCTTCCTCGAAGAGTTCTTCAATCCAGCCGTCAAAGCTGGTCGCGCTCATCTCGTGTTCGGAGTACATCTGCCACGCATACAAGAACCTCTCGTAGCTTGCGCTGTTTTCCATTTGAAGGTTTTCAAATCCTCGTCCAAGCGGATAAAGACCGTTTTTATCGCAGATCTCGACACATTTGCGAAGCGCATCTTCGATTCTCTGTAGCATGTCAATGATGGACTCAAACACACCATCCAAATTGTCAGGCCGCCCGTCGTACTCCGCAGTTGCCGGGTAGATTTGCAGGATATGCCGCTGATGCAGCAGATCTCCGACTACATCGAATCGTTGAGGCTGAAGATGAGCCAATTTGTGGATGGCATTGGCCGTATTCGGCATTCCAAATTCAATCAGAACCCATTCTTTCAGCGTATCCAGTCCACGCGCAGCATCTTGATACGCGCCGGTCACATTCTTCGCAGCATCTCGCACAGCGGCAAGCGCACCGTTCTCGAAGTCAAACCGTTCTTTCAGTCGAGCCATTTCGTTGTCTCCTTTCTTGCAAAATAAAAGAGGGCTACCGGCACATTTCACTGTGTCGGTAGCCCTCTTCGGCTCTTCTACACCGCTCTTTCGGCGCAGGTACAATTTTTTATTTTTCCATTTTTTCCTGACTAATTGCCACTCGTTTCAGGACTTTCATGGTATCTTCCGTGATACGGTATCCGTCTTTTGTGAGCTGAATCTTCACATCACTGCCATTATTAAGCGCCCTGTTGATAATGTGGAGGTCTTCTTTCTTGACATATTCAATCATTTGTACCTCCATACTGGTCAATCATCGTCTCGCTGCCGTCTGTTGTGGCGTTTCCGTCACCTTTTGGACGACCTGGTGACTGTGGCGGCAGGTCGGATTTATCTTGAGCCATGTTATACGAAGTCACAAGTGGGATACGCTTGTCCAGAATTCCGCTGTTGTAAACAATATCCGACAGGCACATATCGTCCAGAACGGATCGGTCAAGCAGTGCATTATATACGATGGTATCCGGCAGAATGCCGTGCTCCATGCCCTTCATGCACCGTTCGAGCATCTTTTCGTCTTCAGAGATATCCCCGAACATGACGAATTTCCAATCATACCGAGGACCGAGTTTTTTGATGATAGCATTCATCATCCGCTCATAGTCGCGGTAGACTGTCTGCATAAATTTGCTTTCAATCTGAAGAGAGATCTGCGCGGTTCCAGCTTTCGGATCATCTCCAAGCGGGATGATCGCGCCCATGCCGGCCTGACTCATAGTGTCGCTGTATCCCTGCTTAACGATGTCCATGGCCGACGGAGCTTCCGACAGGCTTTCCAGTTTCATATTTTCAAACGGAGCCGCATACAGGCCGATTCCGCTTGTATTGTTCGTCTGCAGCATATCATACCAAATCGCTTCAAACAGAAGCCGACCGGCATTACTAAGTTTGTACTTGTCTTCTGCGGTCGCTTCTTTGTCATCTCTGTACGGGATTTCACCATGCAGAAGGCTGACCAACGGGTTCTGAATCAACTCCAACTGAATTTGCTCCATCTGAGCAAGTTGAATCATGTTGAGGAACAGTCCTGCAAACGGAGAAATTGCAGTCCGACTTACATCGTCAGCTTCAAACGTAAATACTGCATCTGCTGGTAGGTAAACCCAATAGTACCAGCGCCCATTCTGATAATAGACATCTGGGGTTCCGGCCATATCGCCGCGCGCTTGGATGCGCTGGAATTGCTGCATATCAACGCGCGTTTTTTGCGCGAAAATCAGCGAAGTGCCAGTTCCCTTGGGCTTTTGCACGACGCTGCTGAAATCGTAAAGGTACGGCGTAAACAGATCACCGTATTGCTCCGGTACGCAGCCCGGTTGGAGGAAGTACATCATGTTAAATGCCACGGTGTACTTGGAAATATTGTTGTATCCGGTGATTTTCGTCCAGTCACTGGGAAGCTGCTGCATGAATGCGTAGTTCACCTTGTTATGGCTCTTATCTACGCTGTAGCGAGGATAATAGAAGACCTTCCCTTCTATGCCAACTTGGCCTACGATCTGATGCGCAGTTTCCTTCGGTTTGAATTCCTCGCGCAGCTTTTCGAGCAGCTTCCATTCGCGCATGAACTCGTCCTTTTTGGTGTCGGCCGAGTCCGTCAGCTTCGGCATCACATAGTTATGATACGTCAGCATTTCTTGATAGACTTTTCGAATGTGGAAAAGTGGATACGCCGTATACTCCAGAATATGCGCCACTTGCCGAAGTGGCTGTTCGCTGTCATACGGCTTTGTGAGCATTTCTGCGACCTGATCTTTTGTAAAATCAGCCGGCAGCGATGAAATCTGCTTTACACGCCGGTTCTGAATGTACGGGTTCGCAAGACCATAGCGGCCAGAATTGATTCCGGCAAACGCGGAGGTAATACTGGACATCGGGATACCCTGATTTTCAGCCGCCATCTTACGGAACCGTTCAAAAATCTTCGGAAAAGAAGAATACTGTAGCTTATTGAGTTCGCTCGTCTCTATCGCCATCTGTTATTTCCTCCCCGCCGGTCTTGATCTTCTCGCGCTCCGCCGCGAGGGCTGCCGAAAGTTGGTCAACCATTCGGCTCAGATTTTCCATTGATTGCGTCTGGTTTCGCTCCATACGCTCCCGAAGCAGCGTTGCAGCGCAGATCATAATCCAATCGCTGTCGGCTTTCGTCAGCCGCTTTACGTCCTCGCCGTTTATCTCAATGCTGCCTTTCGGCTGCTTGTCTGCCGTATAAATCAGGATATAGCCTGGTGCAATTCGGCTGAACCGTTCCATCATGGCGATTTCCACAGATTCCTGCGTTATGGTCAGCGCATAAAGCCGATATATTTTTTCCTGATTTTCCGCCATTAAAAAATCCTTCCTCCGCGTCTTTGCGTCACAAGCCTTGCGCCTGTGCTTCCTCCGGTAACGTTTTTTACGTTCCCCTTTGCCTTATACTTGGAAAGAAGCGCGTCCCAGTCGCTCTTTTTACGGACTTCGCTCAAGACGAGTTCTTTTTCCAGCTTTTGAGCAAGGCGCAAGCCGTACTTTATAGCAGACCAGCTGTCTCTTTGTATTGCGCGGGAAATGCGCTTCTCGCTGAATCCAGCGCCCGACGGGACAGCCTTCAGGTTTTGAATCTGTCCAGACAGTTCTCTGGTCTTTTGGTATGGACGTGCAATCTGATAATCCAGATCATCGTCCTTGATCTTATGAATCCGCTTGTACGCCTCCACGCCCTCACGAGTATTCATCGTAAGAAGCTGTACGTTGTGGTTATCGAACTGCGTCTGTGCGTACCGAATCATTTCAACATCTGGGTCTGTAACGCCGCTACCACCGGCTTTGATTGGGTAAATGATTGGCAACGCTCCATCCTGTTCCAAAGCCACATATTCGGTATGGTCTAAGATACACAGCGGTGGCAACCCATCACCGAGGTCTTTCATAAGGTCTTCAATGACCGCCTTGCCGTACTGCCATCCGTCGATTGCAATATAGGTGGTGTTGCCGCCATCAAAGCAAAACCGATACCAGACGTCTTTCAGTTTTCGTGCCTGTTTCATAGCGTTATCCGGTGGGGGCCAATCGTCCAGCCACACCAGCTGCTTCAGGTATCTGTCCCGTTTCAGGAAATCATCTTGCTTCGTAAGCTTCCAAACGCCAACAGCGCATTTTGCGTTCTTTTTTGCGTCTTCATAGGAAACGTCGTAGCAGACAATGTATATCACGTCTTTCGGGTCTGTCTTGTTTCCGGGGTATTTGCAGCAATGCTGACGTTCCATGCTTTGCAAGCAGCAGCTTTCAGAAAGACTTTCATCCGAGATAATAGGATATTCATCTGCGCCGGTGTATCGACTTTCCATCTCACGCATCCAGCGCTCCGGGGTCAGTTTCGATCTCAGTTTCTGCGCCCAGGAGTACGGACGCATCTGCTGCAAAACGACGCATTCCCAGCTCATGTCATAAGCGAACGCGCTTTCTCCGCGATACATTTCTTTAAGGGTATCGCATCGAACCTGGAATGACGGATGTTGTTTCCGTCCAGCACTTGTGATAGAGTGGTTTTTATATGAAACGAAGTTCTGGTCTGGTTTTCCATCTACATTGTGCCGCAAACGGACTGCCGGCAGAACAATCGTTGAATACTCTGTAAAATCAAATGGTGGATTTTCTTCCTGCGCAAATTCTTCTGCCGTTACGTCGTGAATATTATCTCCACGAAATGCAGAGATGTAAAACGCACTTCCTAGGTCTGTTTCAATTTTAAAATCGTCTTTACTCTCTGCCGTAACGCGCCATCCTTTTGCCAAGGCTGGATAATCGTGTGCAATCTGTTTGAATTGCTTGCTTCCAATAAGCGCCATCTGTTTGTAGCTCGGACCGTAATAGGCACTTTGCGTTCCCGGCCAAACCAAGCCATTTAACATGGCATACTTGAATTTTGTGCTTGTCTTTGTAATGCCGCGCGTTCCTGTAAATGCAACATCCGCGTTTCTCGCGTATGCGCGCATCATCATACGCTGCATGATTTCTTCATTCGCATAATCCGCATACTCGTCGCGGAACAGGTCGCAGCCCTTATCTGGATACCAACGGATTACCCAGATTAGGAATGCCCACCATTCGGACTCAAACGATGTATAATCGCGTTGCTCAACCTCTCGTTTTTGAATCCATCCAATGCCTAACCGGGTGACCAAATCTTGCCATATCTTCTAGCCACCCAACATCACCGTCCTATTTCTTGTCGCCTTTCACTGGGGGCATCCTTATAAGTCCCAGTTTGTCATATGCTTCTTTTTCCTGCTCATTTGGTTCTACCGCGAACTCTCCAAGTTCGTCGTGGATTCTCATTTCATCAGGGAGCATAGACAGTTCCGGCATTCCGTCGTTTTGCCGCATTCTGTTTTCGTTAATGAGAATCATTTGGTCTACTGCGTCTGCTGTGTAGGGATATCTAGGTTTTCTGCCAAAGAAATACTCAAACATTTCGTCAGGACTGCATTGCTTTCCGTTTTTCATCAGGCCAGCTTTTTCAAGTCTGTCTGTAATTTCATCCAGACGAACAATGTCGGCAGGCCGAACATCCTTCTTACGAAGGTTTTCGCTTGCGAGATTTTCCTGAATCATGCCTGACAGTTTCTTCGCAGCGTCAAACTTTCCAGCGGCTGTCATGTCGTTCATCTGTTTCATCCAGCGTGCAACGTTCCGAAGAATAAGCTGCTGTTTTGCACTGACGGCATCTTCCCCACCGAAGTCTGATACGAGAACTTCATAGATGCGGTCAAATTCCGCATAGTCTTCATTCGTATAGTCGGTTCCCCAATCCCTCCGCTGCCTCACCGTGCCAGCTTTGGCCGACTGCGCATTTTTTTCTGCATAGACGGCCTTCGTGAACTCTCCGTCTTTCAGTCCCTCACCGAAGATTTTCGTAATGTCGGTCAAGCCATCGAGGAAGCCGTAACGCTCGCCGCTCTTGCTGGCATCCAGTTTCTTGATATGGAGGTTATCGAGGTACGAAAGCCACTTGTCGCGCCCTTCATCGCGCGGCACGCAGTCGCGCGCAAACGGAACATCATACTTGACGCAGCAGTAGAAATATGCAAGACTTTCCGAGGTCTTTTTTGCAAGCTGCGCATAATATTCTTGCTGTTCCAGTTCACTGACGTTTTCGCTCATTTTTCCTCCAAATATAGCAAAAATCGCTGTCCCGATACCTTTCCCATAGGAAAAGCACCGGAACAGCGCGTAAGCACCTCTGTTCATTTTGCTTAATTATACCATATAATCATCAAAAACGCAAGAGAAGTTGCATATTTTTGTTTTAGTACCGGCTAAAACGGTCAGATTCTTTCATTGAAGCGTTCAGAACATCCGTGTCAATCTTCACCCGCGAAGTTAATTTTCCGAACTGATTTAGGATGTAATCCATTGCCTTTTTCTTGGCATTTTCAAAGTCTTCCGTTCCAAGTGCATAAAGCGATATATCGAGCGGTTTGTATTCAAGAAACCACAATCCCCCACATCCTACATAATGGTGGATTCTGACTTCTGTACCTTCGAGTTTGAACATAGTCCCGTTCTTTGCATCTTCACCGCTTCTCGCGTTACTTAACCACTTCATTGTCAGTCTCCACTTCTTGCTCTTTGAGCCATTGCATAGTTCCCTGGTTGATTTCTCTAATAGCGGGTTTTGTTCCCTCTCCGCCGCCTTTGCCCGGCATGAGTTCAACGCTGCATTTAATTGCTCCACGCTTATAACGCTTACTGCATACTGACGTCGTGTTTTTCATAGTGTTTCCTCCTTGTATCCAACGATGTCTTCTTCCGATATTCTCTCTGCGTAAATACGGTCCAGGAGTCTTGCGGGTGTTTGTATCCACCTTTCTCCGTCCCAACGTATGAACGAATAGTCTCCAGTTTGCGGTTTTATCTCAATTTGATTCATTTCCACATCAACATACCCACCGTAATACTCGCATTGGGCTTCCCATGGTGAGTGCGGCGCACCGCAGTTTGGGCAAACCGTTCTGTGAAGAATCTGCGCAGTTTTATCCGATAGTCCCTTCACCGGATACTCTTCGCCATCTAAAGTGAGTGTCCCAATCAGTTCGCCGATTTTCGCGTAAATCTTCTGTGGTGTTTCGTTCATTGCATCGTCGCGTTTCTTGTTAAGTTCTCGGATGCGCCGTTCTGCGTTTGAGTAGAAGTCTTCAAATTTTTCGTCATCGTCCATGAACTTCTAACCTCCCCGCGATATACGACACGCGCAAAGCAGTTGCCGTCAGCACGCCGATCTTTTCGTGTTTGCTGTCATTGCTCAGCACGTCTACCTCGAACGTGACATCATATGTCCCATCGCCATTCCACTTCTGAGAAACAAATCTGCACGGTGTTCCTTCCAGTATCTCCGCGAAGTTGACTCCCGGCCCGATTTCCTTCAAAAAATCAAGTCTTTCTATCATAGGCTCCGCCCAATCGGAGAATTGCCGCATATGCTCAAGCGCTTCGTTCGCCTGCCGTGCAAATTCTGACAGTTCCCATTCCCGTCGTTTGCTTTCAGCGTCCCTCTGGCGTTTCTTTTGCTTCCATCTGGCATCACGCCACCTCTGGTCATGCTTCGCCATACGGTTTCTTCCTCCCGCCCGTCAGGATTTCAATCGCTTCTGGTGTTCCATACACGCATTCTGAGAGTCTGGCATCTTGAAATCGTCTCCAATCCGAAATGGCATTGGCTAATTTCTCGATATCATCATGCTTTACATCGCCTGGAAGTACAAAAGCCGTATATTCATCTCCTCGTGCCTTCGCGCGTTTCTGGATCTTTCTGATGCACTTTTCGTCGATGCCAAAACCTTTTTTTACCTCATAGACACCGCCGGTGATTGTGTTGCATACAAAAATGGTCTTGACTTCATCTGTTTTCATTTGCTATACCTCCCCAAAACCCCACGTTCCGCGCGGTCGTCAGCCCGTTTCGCCATCCACATGAGGGCTTCTTCAATATGCGTGATTGCGCAGGCGTTCTCCCGCGTGGCAAATTCGCCCTTGTTGAAGGCCGTCAGCCTATCACGCACGATTTCCAAAAGGTCAGCGTCCAAAACACCGTGACGCGCATTCAGGTCATTTCTAGCACCTTTCTGGAATTCGATTTGCGCCACCACTTTTGTCCCGTCTGCGTCCATGACCGTGTAACTGTGATATCCGCCACCGGGACCTTTTTCGGCGCTGCGGTAGATTGTGTTCAGGTTATTGCGCTTTTGAATCGTCGATAGCTTTTCCATATCGTTCCTCCCATTTATCCAAAGGTTCTTTCAGAATTTCCACTGATGTAAGTTCACCGCTTACGAACTCGCATCCGCAGTAGCTGGTTGACATCACAATTTCAGTAATATCGGGTCGTATGCTTTTCAGAAGTCCAACGGGTTTGCCGTTAGCCGTCACAAACGGTGCGTTCTCTGGACGATAATCCCTAATTGGGGCTTCCGGTGCGGCTTCCAGTTTGCTCCTGAATCGAAGCAATTCATCGACATCTTCCGTGTCCGGTAGTTTGCCATCTTCTTTCCGCATTGAATCAAGAGATTCATCAATGCTTGCGATCAGTTTGGTCGCGTTTATGTATCTATCCATGTATTGTCAATCTCCTTCCCGTCGAATACCGCAACAAGTGAAATGGGGCCGACTTCAATTTTCTCGATTTGTAGCTTGTCAGTAACATTATCGGTTACAACAAACCTGCCGTCTTTATTTGGATCAATCGCGTTGTCATCATCCAGCATCGCAGTTACGTCAATTTTTGCTTTGTACAATCGCCCTGGTAGCCCCTGTTTGAAGCAGACACGTCCGAGTGTGTCGCTGAATGTATTGACACCATATCTGATTTTTATCGTGAAGGATTGCCGGTTTTCTTCCCGCTTATAGTTTGACGCAATGAGAATGATGTACGGCCCAATGCTTTCCACCGGAAAGTCAAAGTTTTCTTTCGGCGGGAAGCCAGCATACTGTTTAATTGCCTCGTGCAATGTCATTCAAATTCAAACCTTTCTTCCACACCAATGATCTTCGCCCCGCACTCGCAGAGCGGATACCTTTGTTTCAGATTCCGTGCGTCGATATAGTTGAAGAACCATTTTTTCTGTCCACATTTCGAGCACGTCTTCCAATACCGCTGCACACCCGGCTTGCACTCGTCCGTGACGATCCAGTTGGCCATGCCCATCGGGTAGTCGATGTACCCCATGGCCCATCCACCTTCTCCAAAAACAACAATGCTACCGTCTTCGTCATCCATGACAGCAGAAAAATGGACGCCGTTTGCGCATGGGTTTACTTTCAGCTCCCTGTACCGGCTATGCTCGCTGATATCAGCCTGATTCATCGGCGCAACTACAGGTTCTTCATTGACAGTCTCATCATATGGTGGTTCTGACATTGCACGCACTTTGTCCATGAGATCGTCGAATTGTTCCTGCGACATTGCCTTTATTTCATTGAAAACTGATTCCAGGTCCATCATTGCGTCCTCCCTGACAATTTTAGTGGCATCGTTCATGTTCACATTCTCTGTCCGCCACATCACTGACAGCGTCAATGTTTTTGAACTCGCCGCATTTATACAGACTGTACACGATGCGGTTCCATTCGACCTCTGAAAAGCGTTCGCCTTTGTGCTTTTTACACCGATGCGGATAGAGATACCCCTTCTGGCATTCGTGGAATGCGCAGGTCGCACAGCAATCTACCATTATCGTTCCTCCAGTATCATCTTCAGATATTTGTCCACGGCCTTTTCGGACGAATGTAAGCATTCATTTAGTGTCCTACCGTGGAATGCCACCGTGTCTTTAATTCCCGCAATCTCGCCAATATACAGATTGTCGTCAACGTCATACCTGATGGTTGAGGTAAGCCCCCTGTAGATGAAAACGCACAAGTTTTCTCCATATGGCGGTTGCAGAATCCCCCAACAACGTACTTCGATTGCAGCATCAACAATGTTACATTGCATTTGGTTCCACTTCTGGATAGCCAGCTGCTTTGCTTTACCACGTCCTACATGTTCGGTTTCACATTTCCGTGCGCCCTTCAGGCCGCATTCGGGACAGACGACGCGATAGCCATCACCGCATCTGCGCAGTTTGGCTTCGGCACTGCACCGCAGGCATGGGATGATAATTTCACTCATCTTCGTCATCTCCAAAGCGCTCGTCATATTCTTCCGGCGTGATGAACTGAATATCGTCGCCGGTATAGCCGGCTACGTCAAGGCACATCATCTCTATCAGCGTATCTTTATTGACACACTTGCACAGAGCTTCATACGGGATCGTGTTTTTTGACTCGAAGCTCATCTGCGCTCCGAACTCTCCTCGGACGGTAAAACACACTCGATTTTCAACCATTTTCGTTCCTCCTATTCCAAGCTTTGATAGCTGCACGCTTCGTACCTTTTATCGGTCCATTTGCCCCGCAGTATGTACAGCGGCATTGATACATAACTTCTGGGTATATGTCTGCATTAAACTGGTGTATCTCATCAAGATACACCGGCCAATCCACAGAGCACGTGTGGCAAAATGGGCAGTTACGAATTTGTTCCATCATTGAACCTCCGGTTCCAAGCCTCAACTGTTTCGACGTATGGGTTAAGCGCCCATTTGTGCTTAAACTTAAAGGTTGTCTCGCACTTCTTGCACTTTACATCCAGCGTCATGATTTTCTTTCCAAAGTTGCAGGTTCCACCACGTGCCTCAACTTCACCGCCGCAGAATGGGCAGCCTTTAAGATCGTTCATTTTCCCTCCTATTCCACACTTCCGCAGCTTCTTCCCGTGTATCAAACCAGTTTGTACACGGTTCGCATTTGCACACGTCCCCGCGATTTTTGCAGGCTACAAGGAATCTATCGTGCGTGTATGGTTCGCTTATCATGACGGCCTTCCCGCCGCAAAAGGGACATGGCTTTAAGTCAATCATGGTCTTCCCTCGCTTCGCACGGCAGGAAGCACGTTCCGCACGGCGGCACATCGCACTCACCGCTTCTGATAAAAGGACATACCTTTATTTTGCAGTTCATTTTTCCTCCAAGCCTTTTCGGCTTCTTCCTGATTCAAGAACACCGTTCTTCCAAAGTCCTCTTTTGTGAACTCCCAATGCGAGTAAGTTCCGCCGTCATAGACGCATGGTGCCACGACCGTCGCATACAATCCATCTGTGGCGTTTCGGATTTCGATTCGTCTGCATTTTGTTTCTTCGATGCCGGTCAAACTGTCAGAGGTCAGAACAAACAATTTATCGCCCGGTTTGCACGGAAGAATAATGTTCATGCCGGCTTTATCTGCTCTTACCAGATCACGGATACGTTCTATTGAGCTGATTTCCCCGCCGAATGCCATTTCAACGATGCTCTTAGCAGCGTCAGCTTGCCACGGTTCAAGGCCACTGTCCTCAAAAATAGCCAAACGTGCCCATACTGCTTCTTCCCACTTGCAGCCATATGCACAATTCCCACCGGCTTCGAGGCATTCCTTGCTTTTGAAATGTGTGCAGCATACGCCGTTTTCGTGGCTTGTTTCACTGCTCCGTAATGTTAATCTCTCCAAAGTTCCCTCCCAGCACCTCATGCCGTTCAATTTCCGCGTTGATGCAGAAAACATCGCTGTACGGTTCTGCGTCTTCATCCTCGCAGACCAACAGTGTCTGCTCCGCCGTTCCGACGTGTTCCCTAACGACGTACCAGACGCCGAGATTTTGCTTGCAGTAACCGATGCGGATGATTGTTCCGTCGTTAAACCACAACCGTACATCCTTGTCGAAGCAGTCAATACTACCATCATTGTAGTTGCTGTTTTCGATTTCGACCGTATCGTCGCTATAGCCATAGATTGTTACCACTGGTTTGTTTCCCTCCCTTGTCCAGTTCGGATTGCTGGATTCCACCTCATATGGGCCGACATTTCGGAACCTGTTCTGCAAGTCATGGTTAATCATGTCTGCCGGTGTTACCTCCAAGGCTTCGCTATCGCAGACCGTTTTCGCGTGTTTCTTATCCTTGTCATGAAATTTGAGGATAAAAGCACCGGTGTCAGGCGCAATGCCCATGATTTCCACCGAGAAGTTACCCAATACTCGGTAGAACTCGTCCTGATCGATTATCGACCGCAACACGTCCTTATGAAGTTCAAGTTGCAGATTATCGCAGATACGCGCACACATGAAATCTACCACCACAGTAGCCCCCATTTCCTGTTTTCGTAAATGTATGCCCCATCAAAATATCTCTCAACGAAACCATCCAGTTTGAGTGGAATGTTGCTGCACAGCAATGAAATTTCGTCCAAGCAAAATACCTTGTGGTATTTTCCTGCCGGAAAGCTATCGATTTCTTCCGGAATGGGGCCTTCAGCCGGGTATACTACATCATGAGATTCGTCGGTGAAAATATATTTCAGTTCTCCACATTCCTTCGGTGTTATCTTCACAATGTCGCCGGTTTTATGTTCCGTCTCGCAGAAGTATGGCATCACACTCCATTCGGATTCAACAGGTGGGAACGCTACAATCCTAACGTGTCTCATTCCGCCGCCTTTGCAATGACCGCTTCGCGGACTTTCGTGCTCTTTGCCATCTTTTCCGCAAGGATTGCCGCTGCTTGGTTGATAATCGCATCTCGGTTCTCTGCGAGCGTGTCCGCTACGAGATTCTGCGCCCATGTAGATAACGGGTCGCTGGCAGGATTCGCATTTCCGTATCGGTATGCTGTGAAAACTTTATTGATGATTGCCTGTTTGATCTGCGCTTCGATAGTCTTAACGCCACTCTCCATTATGGTACGCTTGATTGCCTCGTCATCGATGTTGATGCCAAACTGTACAATATGCTCCATTAACACTCCTCCGCATTCAGATAGTTGATAATTTCGTTGATTTTGACTGCAAGATCTGTGACCGTTAATTTTGTGCGTTTCAGTATTTGACACTCCCCACGGCTAAAGCCAGGGGATTCTCGGTTCGCTGACCGTCGCGCCGTAGCGGCGTCTTACACAGTCTCCCCGAGCGTATAGGTTCGGGCGTGTCCCGCCCTACCGTATGTTTTGGCTAGGCCAACAAGCGCAAGCCCTCACTTAAAATGTTCTTTGCAGCATTTATATCCCGGTCATGGTGCGCCCCACATTCAGGGCACGTCCACTCCCGTACCGCCAGATTCCTTGTTCCGGTATTCCGATACCCGCAGCAGGAACATAGCTGACTGGACGGGAAGAACCGGTCTATCGGCATGACCTTCTTTTCATACCACGCGGTTTTGTATTCTAACTGCCGTCTGAACTCGCCCCATGCTGCGTCACTGATGGACTTCGCAAGGTGATGGTTCTTGACCATGTTCTTTGGTGCTAAGTCCTCGATGCAGATCACATCATTCTCACGAATGATCTGCGTTGACAGTTTGTGCATCATGTCGCTGCGCTGGTTTGCGATATGCTCATGCAGCCGTGCCACCTGAACCCTTGCTTTCTCACTCCGGTTACTCCCCTTTGGCTTTCGGGAGAGCTGCCGTTGCAGTCTGGCAAGTTTCTTTTGGCTCTTGGATAAAT
>ERZ1034992.125-NODE-125-length-48868-cov-22.298466_pt1 | contig 48868 bp, 49 predicted proteins | sample MGYA00520695_ERZ1034992 | MGnify/ENA primary metagenome ERZ1034992 (study PRJEB33766, sample SAMN09781778) | gut metagenome | biome: gut microbiome | host: Homo sapiens | place: Madagascar | study: EMG produced TPA metagenomics assembly of the PRJNA485056 data...
CCGGAGAGCGCCGTGGAGGCATTTCAGACGCATCTGCGAAAGCTCGCCGAGGCATATCAAATTTAGTTTTTTTGCCGCGCATATCTCATAAAAAAATTTTAAAAAATAGACTACTCATTTTATTAAAAATTGGTATATTAAAAGTGTAAAGAGGAGAACTTGTATGAAGGAGATTCTATTAGAATTAATCTAGTTCTCATTCAATCCAATCAGCGTTGAATGAGAGTACATTAGCTGATTTGAAAGGATGTGATACTTATGAAGGAGATCCTATTAAATTATTAAGCATGAGCCATAGCTAAGAGTTATGGCTCTTTTTTATTAATTCAACAATTCTCACAATAACTATAAACACAAACGACATCAAGAAATACCCAGCAAGACCTGCCACAATATCTCTAAATTCCATAACACCGCTATTTGAGTACCATTGAGCAATCTCTATCGCAAAAGTTATTACCACTAATACTGTAAACACATAAAACCAAGCAATTAGTATCTCCAAATGTTTTTTAGTCAACCACTTAAACAATGGATAGAATATCATCAACATTAAAATACCCATAATTCCTATTATTAGAAAGTGTAGTTCCTTATCACTTAAATATGTTTCATACGAGTCGTTTAACGTTAACAAGTAACTATGTGCCTTATATATAATATCTATCAATAGATCTGTAATTCTTTTAATCATTTAAACAAAACCCTTTCCATTTAAGTTTGTATTATAGTCCTCGTTTCTATAATTATCAAAAATTATTATCTAAACAAATCATCCATTGTAACCGTACTTACAAAAGCACCACTGTATTCGTTGTTCATTAAACCGAACGTTGTAATTAAAGTGCTATGAATAGCCATTTTAGGTGATACCTTTTCAGCTAAAATAGATTGTCTTCTTAATATCTTTGAATAATAATCCTTGTTTACCTTAAAAGGACCACTATAATATTTAATTTCGCACATATTAATGACATTATCATTCCTCTTAATTAACAAATCTATTTGTGTCCCTTCACCTTCATCTTCTCTATTAGACCAAGCACTTTCTTCGGTAATCACAGCAGGTATTCCAAGAGCAAATTTAATTTGTTCAATATGATTGAAACAAACATTCTCAAACGCAAATCCTCTCCAAGATGACAAAGAAGCTGATGTTGTATTTTGTTGCCAAAACTTATCACTTTGTTTCTTTTTGTGAGCGATAAAATGTAAATAAAATATACAAAATGGATCTATTAATTTATAATGTTCTTCATTTTTTTTGCAACCAAACGGAACATATTTAACGACGAAATCACTTGCGATTAGCGCATTTAGATTTTTAGTCAAATGGCCACCTTCAGATAGCATTAACTTATTAACAATTTCCTTTCTTGTATAACCAAAACTTCTTGTATACAACAACTCGACAATACTTTTGATCACTTCAGGATTAGTAAAAACCGACGAAAACAGCCTATCGTATTCATTTATAAGTGTTCCATAATTTTTAAAGAATAATTCATCAATGTTTTTTGCAAAGCTCATATCAGGTTTTATATAACCCATATAAAAAGGGACACCGCCAAATATCATATAGCTTTGTACAATATCATACCTTGAAATATTTACATTATTAGATTTATAAAACTGTTCGCATTCATTCAAATTAAAAGGATTCAGTTTAATTTCATAAGTAACACGATTATATAATCCACCGTGATTGTTAATTAACTTATCTTGTATCCAAGAATTTGCACTGCCACAAACGATGACCATCATATTTTTTCTATGGCATGCCCAGTTATTCCAAAAAGATTCAAAAGCCGAAATAAAGCCAGATCTTGGTGTATCTAGCCAAGGAAGCTCATCTAAGAAAACAAGTTGTCTAGTTCCATCGTCTTTTACTTCTAGAAACTTCTCCAATAAAAAGAACGCATCCAACCAGTTATCTGGCACGTCACATTTTTTCATACCACATGATTCTAAGGTATTATAAAAATTTCGTAATTGTTTTTTAAGAAGTCCTTTTGGTTCTTCACCACTAGGTGAAAGGCCACCACATCTAAAGGAAAATCTACCATTAAAAGTTTCATCTATTAAATACGTTTTACCAACTCTTCTTCTACCATAAACAGCCACTAGTTCAGCTTTATTGCTGTTATATAAGCGATTCAATTCCTTTGCTTCTCGGTTTCTTCCTATCATGGTCCACCTCCTTAATGGGCTGATTTTAATATTTTTTATTAATTTCCGCCGTTTTAATCATTATAATCAAAATCAAAACGGCGGTCAATTGGCTTTTTAATCGATTTCCGCCATTTTAATTAAAAATCATCACTTGCAGAAGTGTGCTAATGATTTTATGTAAGTCCTTTATTTATCGCGTTTTTTAGAATAGAAATCTCTATAATGAAGCGTTTTAGGGTTACATATAGCCTTATCTAATAATATTTTCACTTTTTCAAGTTTGTTATATGGCTTGTTAACCATAAAAGAGAATAGATTAAGATAGTTCTGTAAATCTTTTCTATTAAATCCTGAATGAGAATTAAGAAACTTCTTTAATAAGAAATATAAATTGTTTACTTCACTTAATGGGTTATCTTTATCATCTAGTTTTGATAAGCATTTTGAATCATAAGATTCATCTTTTAAGTTAAGTTCTTTTATTAAAACACTATGGCTATGTTCTTTATCGTGTATTAAAAGACTTCCTGGTTCTATATGGTTGATGAATGTTTCTTTAGTTGAAGATACAGATGGCTTACCTTTTCCTTCTAACTTTATGTACTTATTGCCATGATTATCAATGCCAACACCAATCATGAATTTATTCTTAGATATACCTCTTAATTTCTTACCATCTTTGGTAAGAAATAAGTCTTTAATCATTACAGAATAAAATGTCTCATCTATTTGTAATTTGTCTTTAAGTACTATATCATCTTGATAATCTTCTAATAGTAGGAATAGCTTATGCAGCCAATAAGTAGTTGTTGATTCACTATTTCTCTTATTTAATGAAATAGCACTATTACTTTCATAGCTTATTATTTCTAGGATATACTCAATCCATTCTAAAATTGGAATTTTATGATCTTCAAATATGGTTCCTGTTAAAATATTAAAGTTCTTTTTACAATTGTTACAGTAATACTTTTGAAGATTAGATTCATATGAACCATTCTTTTTAAAGTTAGTCGATAAGCATCTTGGACACACTACAGGTGTATAAGTGTTTAACAATATAGATTCATCAGTATCAATTACTTTTTTATGATGGTGATCAAAGTATTCCAAATAATTAGAACGAATAAAAGTTTCTATAGGTTCAAGCTCTTTCTTGTTATCCCAAGGAGTGGAACGCCTAGAAGTATGATATTTATTATTTTTCATGTGGTAGTCCTTTTTGTTTAAGCAGATAACAATACAAAGGACTACCACATCACAAGTATATTGTTATCTGCTTAAACAATCTTGTATGACCTTTCGGTCATGACAATTATACTATATTAAGCATATTTAACAGCACACTTGTGCAAGTGATGATTTTTTAATTAAAAGTTCATATAGATGAGCAAATGATTAAATCATCGTAAAAGCTATCTCAATATTGGCGATAAACAAAGTATATCCTATATATAAATAAAACGGCGGAAACTCCATTTTTTTCTTGAAATCCGCCGTTTCATTTAATTATGACAACTTCTTATTATTAGTCTTCTTCTTACTAGGCTTTTTCTTTAAACATCTTTGTGCAAAGTCAAAGAAAGACAACATTGAATTATATAAATATCGATTAGAAACATAATCCATCACCAACTCATTTAAAGTACCCCTTTGATACATAGGACTATCAATCTCATAAACCATATCCATAATAGTGCAATCCTCAAAAGACTTCGCAAACTTCTTAAAGCTTTTATTTGTCTTGTTAAGTTGCTTAATATATTCCTCAGACTTTACAAAATCACACTTCTTATAATAAAGAATCGCCAGATTCAATAAAAATTGAGATTCAAGATTATCTTCATCACCATACTTCTTAACCAATTCTAGAGCCTTATCTTCTTCTTCAAAATAAGCATACAAGCCAATCAAATTATATCTAGCACCAAGATTATCATTCTCATTTAAACGTAAGATTTCTTCAGCAATAGACTTAGCCTTACCAAGCATATTACACTCAATATAGTCCACCATCAAACCATAATATAGTCTAATAATAGGTCTTGTATGGAAAACCATATAGAACTCACCAACCGAATTCTTGTAATCATCTTTATATCTAAGCTTTGCTTCCTCAATCTTATCATTTAATCTTTCAATCTCTTCTTCATAAGTCTTAGAATCAGCCTCAATTAGTTTAACCTGAGCGTCAATGTTATCAGGATCTAAGTCCAAAGCCAAATTTATAAATTCTAATTCTTCCTCATCAGAATCCGCCTCTTCAGCCATCTCAAGATAATCATCAACTGTAAACTCTACATTATCATCATGTAACTTACTATTATAATCAACTATAAATTCCTTCAATAAATCATTAAGTTCTTCTTCACTCTCATCACCAGTCGCATGCTCATTTAAATATTTCATTGCGGCCTTCATTGCCTTTTCCGTACTTCTATTCATTAATATCAACCTCTCTTGATAAGAGTATACCAAACTATTTAGCACTATCCCCATAATTACTTAAATACCTAGCAGATGGATCATTCACATCGCAACCCTTCCAAGACTTATTAGGCATCCAATAATCAACAATCAAAGAATCTAAACCTGGATAATAAGATTCGAAGATATCTCTATATAATAATGATTCTTTAGTAAAAGGTGGACAATATGCATACTTCTTAACGCCATCCTCATATTCCTTATCACTATACTTGCTTTCAGCATATTCCTTTAAATAATCAGCCAAAGAATGACCTACCGCATCAGAAAAAGCCGCCTTATCCCTAAACAATATTTCCCTAGGCAATAAATCATCCTTCTCAAACGCATTACGTAATAAATACTTACCCATACCATACTTATTCATCTTAAGACTTGGATCAATACTCATCACATACTCCACAAAATTCAAATCACCAAAAGGCACCCTACCTTCCATAGAATTAGAAGAAATACACCTATCAGCCCTTAACACATCATACATATACAATTCTCTAACTCGTTTACTAGCCTCTTCTTGAAAACTCTTGGCATCAGGGGCAAAGTCAGTATACTTATAACCAAACAATTCATCACTCACTTCACCAGTTAAAATAACCTTGATATCAGTAGTCTTTTGAATCTTCTTGCACAATATATACATACCTAAAGAAGCCCTAATAGTTGTAATATCCCAAGTCTCTAATATTCTAATTACCTCTGGCAAAGCATTTAAAATATCATCCTTAGACATCTTAAATTCAGTGTGGTCACTTCCAATATATTCAGCAACCTTCCTAGCATACTTCAAATCAATCGCATCATCTTCCATGCCGATAGAAAAAGTACGAATAGGTTTATTACTATGCTTTTGAGCAATCGCACAAACCAAAGAAGAATCCAAACCACCAGACAACAAATAGCCAACCTTTGCATCCGCATCCATTCTCTTTAACACACCAGCTATCAACTTATCATGAATATTCTTAAAAATATCATCATCAACAACACTAGTAGCCTCATATATCTTTCTATACTCCACAAACTTACCACTAGCATAATAAGTACCTGGAGGGAAAGCCTTAATATCCTTGCATATTGGAAGAAGACTAGAAACAGTAGAACCAAAACAAATCTTACCATTTTCGGTATAACCATAGAATAATGGCCTGATACCAATTGGATCTCTAGCAGCTATATAACCAAGCTTTGGATCATACATAACAAGGGCAAATTCCGCATCTAAACCAACAAACATATCAAGTCCATATTCTTCATATAACGGCAACAACAACTCACAATCAGAATCAGACACAAAAGTATAACCCTTCTTCTCAAGTTCTTTCTTCACTACTCTAAAGCCATATAATTCACCATTACATACAACATACTTGCCATCTTTTTCAAATGGTTGCATACCCTCTTTAGTTAAACCCATAATAGCTAATCTTTGAAAACCCAATAAACCAGCACCTGTATCTACAATCTTAGAATCATCTGGCCCTCTATCATATAAAGCTTTTAAACCCTTCTTAAAATCTTCTAATTTAGTTAAAACATCAGTTGATACAATAATTCCACACATAGTACGCCTCCTAAAAAATAAAAAACAGTTCCTTCATCCCATGGGACGAAGAACTGTAAAACTCCGCGGTACCACCCAAATTATTGATTTAACAACCAATCGCTCTTTCAACCATCATTGAAACTTGGTAAGATAACGGTCCAACTCCGTCAAAGCCTACTATTACTTCGGTTTGAAACTCCTAGGTGTTCTTTCAATATCTCGTAAATACAGGGTTCTCACTACCTCCCCACTCACTTAATTTCGTTGATACCTACTCTTCCTTATCCTTGCTTATGAAAAAGTTTTACTATTTTTTAAGAAACTTGTCAATATATTTTCAGAAAATTGTTTCAGTAATACACAATCAAATAAAGTCATATAATAACTTCATGAATTCTTTTAAAATTATGAGTCTAAACCTATTAACAAGTGGAGCCAACATTCCAGGTAATCCACCCTTTAATATTAGAATAAAAGCCATTAGTTCCATGTTAGAGGAATACACACCAGACATCATCGGTGTACAAGAACTAACTGATTCAATGTTTCCTTATCTTAAAGACATTTTAAATAAATACTCTATCTTTGGAGAATCAAGACATTCTCTTTTAAGTGATGAATATTCTTCAATCCTTTTCAACAAAGATAAATATGAATTAATAGAAGGAAAAACTCTATGGTTATCAGATACAGTAACCAAGAAAGGATCTAAATATCTTCTTTCCCAATTTCCTCGTATCGTTACCTATGTATATTTAAAAGACAAGCTAACTTATAAAACATTCACTGTCTTTAATACCCACTTAGACGCTAACTTCCCTTTTATTCGTACTAAGCAAGCAATTATTCTTTCAAAGATAATTCATAAGTACCAACAAGGTGACTTTACTCTACTATGTGGTGATTTTAACTGCACTAGGTTGTCACCTGCCCTACGTCTTTTAAGCAAAAGATTAAAAGACCTATCGTATGATGAAATGGGATCAACTCTTAGAGGCAATGTTGGTTCCTTCTTATATAAACACCTTCCAATAGATCATATCTTTATATCAGATAATCTATCTATTGATGAAGTTAATAAGATTACATCTTCTTATAACACGATATATCCAACTGATCATTATCCTGTTATTGCCAATATCTATTACTAGTGTTCTCGTTTCAGAACAAACTACTAAAAATTACCTAAAGTGTTCTTGAATAGGAACACTTTTTATCATTGATAAGTCCATACTAGTTAGTTATAATGTAATGATTTAGTTTAGCAATAAACTATCTGGTAGGTATGGGCTTAGGAGGAAGAATGTATAAATATTTAACAGATGTTCAATTCATCAAAAAACTAACACACGAAGGAACTAAGCTAACACAAGCATTAGGACACCAACTAAAGATTGATTATGATATCGGAACATACATCATGCTTGTTGGTAGTGCCAAACGTAAAATGATTACTCAAAACGAAAAAGGTGACGTAGATATGGATTACAATTTGATTGTTATAAAATCGCCAATAAACAATGGAAAAGACCTTAAGGAGGCGGTTAGAAAATCATTTAACAAAGTTCTAAAAAGATATGGCTATGAAGACTGCCAAGATTCCACATCATCTTTATCAACTAAACTTAAAAGTTTTAACCAATATAATCAAACTAAATATAAGTTCGATATAGCAATAGTAAAAGAAGATAAGCAAGGCGACTGGCAAAGATTAATTCACTGCAAAACTGGTTCTATACAGTCCGATACATGGTTTTGGAACCAAACCCCTGGCTCAAGAGACATCAAAAGGAAAGAAACTTACATTAAAAATAATTCAGATTGGCAATTGGTTAGAGAAAAGTATCTTACATATAAAAATAATAATTTAGTTTTTGACAACAACAATCTTCATTCATTCACTTGTTATGAAAGAGCTGTAAATGATGTTTATAATCAACTGCAATTATCATCTTTAGTTAATCACAGTAGTGTTTAAAAACTCTTAATACATATCTATATTTTATTGGATAGTCACTTATTATTTCCCTATCTCGCTTATCAAGTGATATATCATAAGCGAAATAGGGAAATTGTCTAAATAATAAAAAACACGATGCTTATAATAATAAACAAACACCGTGTTTTTACTTTGCCCTAAAAAATCAAATGAGTACTTGGGGAATTCTAAAGGACAAACACTACTTTAATTCAGGCCAGAAACCCTTATTAGCCTCAATCATATCATCTAAGATAGCTTTCGCAACAGTCATACTAGGAACAGTCTTATTTAAAGTGAATGATTGTAACACCTTCTCATAAGAACCTTCAATACAACCTTCTACCAATAGTTTTTCACTATTTAATTGTTGCATCATCAAACCTTGTTGGAACAATGGAATAGGCTTTTGAGAAATTACTTCAGGTCCATCCTTACCAATATAAGCAGGAACCTCAACCATTGCATCATATGGCATATTAGGCAAAGCACCCTTATTCTCAACAATTACCAAGAAACGAGCCTTTGTATCATTCTTAAGTGCAATAGCCAAATCAGCAATCCAATCACCATGACTACCTGCATAGAACACCTTCTCATCAATCTCACCAGTTTGTAAGTAATGATCAATGCCATCAAACAAGTTCTTCTCACGAGTTTCCATTACCTCATTAGCACGAGTGTGTTCAACATTTGAATGCTCAACAAATTCCTTAGCTTGTAAATAATAGTTCAAATAAGTATTAGGAATATATTCTGGGAAGTTTTCAAGAATCTCATAAACGCCCTTCCATACATAATACCAACTGCCCTTAGCATGACGATTAGTATTATTACTAGAGTTTGTTAAACTTTCCTTACCCTTCAAATAAGAAGCAGGTAACAAGATCTCATGTTCCTTAATATAAGCCTTCAAAGGTTCCATGATACTCTCACCCTTATATTCAATGTTAGTAAACCAACCAAAGTGATTTAAACCAAAGTAATCATAAACAATATTCTTCTTATCCTTGATTTCTAATGCAGCAGCAACTAAATCAATAATAGCGATAGGCATATCACAAATATTGATAATACGTGCATTAGGTCTTAACTTATTACAAGCCTCAGAAACAATAGAAGCAGGATTAGAATAATTAAGAATCCAATAATCCTTCTTAGCATACTTTTCAACATCATCAATCAATTCAATCATTGGGAAGATTGTACGCATGCCATATGCCAAGCCGCCACAGCCACAAGTCTCTTGGCCAACACAACCATGCTTCAAAGGAATCTTCTCATCACTCTCTCTCATTGCATACAAACCAACACGCATTTGAGCAAACACAAATGATGCATCGCTATAAGCTTCCTTCTTATCATTTGTAACTGTTAACTTAATGCCTGAATGCAACTCTTCATCCAAGATCCACTTAACTACAACAGCAACCTTATCTTGTCTTTCCTTGTTGATATCGTATAAACGAATCTCATCAACACCTAATTCATCCTTACGTAACGCAATAGACTTAACAATACCTGGAGTGAAAGTGCTTCCTCCACCTGCAATCGCAATAATCATATATTTAAAACCTCCTTATTTTATTTATTCAATGCTGCATCAACAGCTTTTCTAACTTGTGGAACCTCTATACCAAAGATAATTTGAATATCATTGTTCTTCTTAACAATTCCACTATTCTTAACCTTATTAATAACCGCATCATTAACCAAGCTTGCATCCTTAACCTTAACTCTTAAACGAGTGAAACAGTTATCGACATTCTCAATATTCTCTCTACCACCTAAACCTTCAATGATAGCTTCAGCAACACCATCATTAGAAGCATCAGTAGCTTTAACAGTAGCATTTTCATCTTCAACAACAACAGCATCTTCTCTACCAGGTGTCTTTAAATTAAACTTCTTGATAATGAACACAAACACTACAAAGTAAACAACAATTTCAGCTAAAGCTAATAAATACATCTTTGGCCATCCAGTTCTTTCAACACCAGCAGATAAGTTCATTAAGAAACTATTAATTAAGCCTGTAGTCATAGAATGAATATTGAACACTTTTAATAAAGCAACAAATGTACCCGCAATAATTGAATGAACTAAGAATAAGCCAGGTGCAATAAACGCAAACATGAAATCAATTGGCTCAGTAATACCACTTAATGTAGCAGTCAACACAAGCGGAATTAAGATATTCTTAGTAGTCTTTTTATTCTCAGGCTTAGCTGTGTAATAGAAAGCAGCACAGATACCAATATAACCAAATGTCTTTGCCAAACCTGTTCCCATATAATAGATTGAATCAGAGAAAGGAACTCCCATTTGTAATTCAGTTAATAGAATTGGATAAGCACCAACGATTGTCTTATCACCTAAAGCTAAAGTACCACCTAAATCACCAAATTGGAAAGGTGCATATACTAAGTGATGTAAACCTGTAGGAATTAGTAAACGTTCTAACATACCATATAGGAATAAACCAAAGGCACCACTACTAGCAATCACATTAGTTAATGCAGAAATACCATGTTGAACAACTGGCCATACATAACATGTAGCTACACCCATTAAGATTGAAACGCCAACCATGCAAGTGAAAGAGAAACGAGTTCCTGAATACATACTCCAATATCCCTTAAATGATGCATCACATGTCTTATTGAATACATAACCTGTTAAGCAACCAAGAATGATACCTGAGAATACGCCCATATCAGTAACTTGGAAACCTAATACTGTTGATTGACCTGTACCATATAAACCTAACATCGGATTAGCTTCAGCAAGTAAACCATTTGTAGACAATGTTGTATTATTAGCTACTAGGAACATGAAATAAGCCATTAGACCAACCATCGCAGCCTGATGCTTATCCTTTTTAGCTAAAGCAGCACCAATACCTACCGCAAACACAAGGCCAAGGTTATTAATAATAACCATGATACATTGGTACAACAAGTTGCCAACCAGTTGAATAGGACCCCATCCTAAGAAAGGTAATAAACCTACAACCGCATTGTTAGTAACAAGCACACCAACAACAAGAATCATACCTGCCACTGAAATATAGCTTAGCGGCTGTACCATCGCCTTAGAAAACTTCTCTAAACCACTCATAATTTTTTCTTTCACTTTTTCTTCCTCCTTCTTAGTGAAATAAAAATAGGCAAGACTAATAAATACTAAAAACTAGTATCTAATGGTCTTGCCTACTTAAAGTAACAATCCTAATATAAATTTTTAATGCAGAAATCTTAACAAGTGAACCAACAAGTACACCTTCTCCTGCTTAGACAACTTATATCCAAACTTATCTTGAATATAATCATCTATTTTCTCAATGCACGATTTACACTCTGATTTTTTACTAATCAACAAATCATACATATCATCTAGCTCAACTATATTCTCATTTTCATGATAGATAACACGATTAGCCAAGAACTTTAAATGTGTCATCAACCTAGTTGTATCTAGATTCTCTTTATCAAAGGTAATATTAAATTGTTCTTTAATAATATCCAATATCCCCCTAATAAATATAAGCGTATCAGAAATATCTTGAGTAGAAGCCTTAGTTGAAGAGTTAATAATATGAAGAGCTATAAGTCCAGCCTCATCCTTAGGCAAACGTACCTTTAGCATCTCCTCAATCCTATCAAGAGCCCATAATCCGATTTGATATTCCTTACGATATAAGTAAGAAATCTCTGAATTTAAGAAATTACTCAAATTAGCATCCTTATAATATCTTTCAACCGCAAAATAGATATGATCGGCTAGTGCTATTAGAATTTGATTATCCAAAGAAACATTCAATTCTCTTGTAGCCTTTTGTGCAATCATCTCAGCAATCTGGAAATATTCAATAGGAACATCATCTAATAGTTCTTCGAATTTACTTAACTGATCATCTTTGATAAAAAATACTTTCTCAATCTTCTTTTCATCAATAAGATCCCCTGGCTTTTTACCAAAACCAATACCAGATCCTTGAACAATAGCCTCTTTATCATCAGTTCTCGTCGCTACAACATTATTGTTGTATACTCGAATGACCCTCATCGATATCCCCCTTTTTCTTTAAAAAAGACCTACCAAAAAACAAGCGTCTAATGGGTAGGTCTTGCCTAATTAAAGTAACAATCCTATTTGATAATCTGATTACGATTTAAATTATAACAATTCCAAGACAAATGTCAACGCTTTCTTTTTAGAATTTTTTCACAATTCTTTCCTAACAAGAACATATTCATCAGTTCTTAGCACTTCCTTAAACCCATACTTAAGAAACAAATTGATTGATGGATTATCAATGGCAATATCATCATATAGCTCCATAACACCATTATTTTTTGCATATTCACACAACAAAGTTAGTCCTTCATGCCCATATCCCTTGCCCCTATACGGTGCATAAATAATCACATCCGCAATATATATTTCTCTTTCTAAATCTAAGTAATAAGCCACTTCACCCACAAATGTATTCTCATCACAAATATATCGATAAAAACGCTTATCATCCCTCATCCACCTTTGGTACCAAGCAACCCATTTAGACGCAGGAAAAGCTATAGTCCCATGATTATAAGACATCGTATCCTCATCAGACATCATCTTCTCTTTAAACCATAATTCATCTACATTTGGTTTATATAATTCAATCATTTATTATCCCTTTCTAATATCATCAAACCTGCTTCATACAAATTCCTATACGCCCTATTAGGAAACAAAGATAGATACTTTTTAACTAAAGAAAAATCTATCTCCTCTTTTTCTACATAATCATTTAATTTATTCTTATATTCATCACCAATCACTTCACTATATCTATCAATTATACTAGTAGATATAGTAAAAGAGTTTTTATTATTTTAAATATAGAGCGACAAAAGTCACTCTAAATGTCACTCTAAAAGAAAATTCTAATTTAACCTAAAACAAATCATTTGTTTATAGTTTTATAAAATATTTACTCCATATCCTTACTTTTTAAAGGATATTACGCAATTATTTAACTAAAAGAAGTAGCGTGATATGTTATTTAAAACCATAAAACCAGATTGGTTATTTTAAAAAACAATGATATATGTTGGAAAAATGTCTGAAATTATTATTTTTTGGTTGGTAAAATGTCATTTTTATCGTAATAATGGTTGCGTAAATGTCTCAACCTTTATATACTATACTTAGAATAATGAAAGGTGTGAGATCATGTTAAAAAGAAAAATAGAAAGTTCAATTATTTCTTGGATAAAAAACGACAAAAAAGCCTTACTAATTGACGGAGCAAGACAAGTAGGTAAAACTTTTGTTATCCGAAAAGTTTTGCAAGAATTAGAATGTGATTATATAGAATTTAATCTTATTCAATCTCCAGAACTTGTACCATTATTGACAAATTCTCAATCGGTTGATGATATGGTTACTAACCTCTCTTTATTTACGGACAAACCGTTTATTAAAGGTAAAACATTTATTTTCATTGATGAAATTCAGGAATTTAAAGAAATAGCTACGAAAGTCAAATTTTGGGTCGATGAAGGTTCTTATCGATATGTGTTTAGTGGTTCTCTATTAGGCGTCGAATTAAAAAATATCACTTCTGCCCCAGTAGGTTATTTAAAAACATTAACCATGTATCCTATGAATTTTGAAGAATTTCTTCAATTATACAATTTTACAGACTCACTAAAAGAATCATTATATAAATCTTTCAATGATAGAACTCCAGTTAATGAAGCTGTTCATAATCGTATGATGAAAATATTCAATACATATTTATGCGTAGGCGGTATGCCTAGCGCTGTGCAAAAATTTAGTGATACTAAAAATCTTGAGTTGACAATGTCAGAACATCTAGATATAGTTACTCAGTATAAAAAGGATTTTACTAAATATGAAACTGAACAAAAACATATTTATTTAACAAGAATTTATGATTTGATACCTGCCGAGTTAAATAAGCCTAACAAAAGATTTATTTTTGCAGATATGAAGAAAGGTCTTCGCTATGAAAAAAGTTCAGAAGATTTTTTATGGCTATCTAACGCAGGAGTTGCACTACCAATATACAATGTATGCGAGCCTATGATTCCTCTTAAGATTAATGAAAATAGCAGCCTATTTAAGTTCTTTTTATCAGATGTCGGAATGCTTACTACGCTATATGGAAAAGCATGTAAAATGCAATTATTAGCTGACAATCCAAACATAAACTTTGGAGCTATCTATGAAAATGTTGTAGCCCAAGAATTAAAAAATCAAGGTTTCGCTCTATACTATTACAACACTAAACATTTTGGAGAATTAGATTTCATTATTGAATACAATGGAAAAGTGCTTCCTATTGAAATTAAGAGTGGAAAAGACTATAAGCGTCATTGTGCACTTAAAAATATTATGGAAGTATCAAATTACTCTATAAACGAAGCCTTCATCTTTACGAATTACAATATCGAAGTAAATAATAATTATATTTATTATCCTATTTATATGTTAATGTTCTTAAACAACATTGACGTAGTACTTCCCTCTATTGATATTCCTGATTTATCTCATTTTTAAATAATTCTTATGAAAGATATGATTAAATAATCATATTTTTTTACTATTTATCTCAAATGAAATCACAAAAAGAAAAAGAAGCATCTAAAGTTCTTAAGAACTTCAAACACTTCTTTGTAATCTCTTGTGTCAATAAATTAACGCTTAGAGAATTGTGGAGCACGTCTAGCGCCCTTTAATCCATACTTCTTACGTTCTTTAGCACGAGAATCACGAGTTAAGAATCCTGCAGACTTTAATACTGGTCTGTAATCTTCACCAACTTCAAGTAATGCTCTAGCGATACCATGACGCATAGCACCAGCTTGACCAGTTAAACCACCGCCATAAACATTAATGTTTACGTCGAATTGACCCTCAGTGTTAGTAATAACAAGAGGTGATTTAACAACCATTCTCAAAACTTCTTGAGGAAGATATTGATCTAGAGTCTTTCCATTAACAGTAATAACACCAGTACCAGCTGTCATATAAACACGAGCTACTGATGACTTACGTCTACCTGTACCAAGGTAATTTACATTGTTCTTTTTCTTTGCCATTAGTATACTCCTTACTTAAGCTCCATAGGCTTTTGTGCAGCATGAGGGTGGTTAGCACCTTCATAAACAAACAAATGAGTTCTCATACGATCACCCAACTTGTTATGTGGAAGCATACCTTGAATAGCATGTTCAACAAGCTCTACTGGATATTCTCTCTTCATTAAACCAATACTTCTACTCTTTAAGCCACCTGGGAACATTGTGTGGTGATAGTAGATCTTCTTCTCTTCTTGGTCGCCACTGTAGACAACCTTTTCAGCATTGATTACGATTACGTAATCTCCGCAATCAACATTTGGTGTGTAAGTTGGCTTATGCTTACCTCTTAATACAGCAGCAACCTTAGTTGCAAGTCTACCAAGAGTTTGGCCTTCTGCATCTATTACATACCATTCTTTTTTGACTTCTTCAGCTTTTAGCATTGTAGTCTGACGCATATCTTTTTTACCTTCTTTCTTGTCTTACCGGGACAGGAAGCATTTTATGCCCCATTATTATAAGAAAGCTATCTATATTTTTCAATAAAGAAAGTCCTTATTTTCCCTCTTTTTCATCAATTTTCTTGATTAAATACTGCATAACTGACTTTCTAGTCACAATACCCATCAAAATATCGCGATCATCCACTATAGGAACATAGTTTTGAATCACAATCAAATTCTCAAGCTCCCTCATTGTAGTATCAATCTTCATAGCCGGAATATAATTAGGTCTAATCACATCCGCCACATACTTTTCTTCTAAATCCTTGATACAAACGCTCTCTTCACCGATGACGTTATACAACAAATCACCCTCCGCAATTGAACCAGCATAGACACCAGTCTTAGAATCAAGAACTGGTATAACAGTATAACGATGAACCCTCATCTTCTCAATTGCCTGCCTTAAAGTCATATCATGATCAAGGTAACATACCTGATTCTTTGGTGTTAATAAAGTTAAAATATTATCCACCCAATAATTCCCTACCTTTCATTAACTGAACATCTTTACTTAAATCCAAACTCTTGGTCTCAATAACCTTAGATATAATAGCTACATACGTATCTCTGTCTAGTGTAGATTCGAGCCCAGATTCGAGCCCAGATTCGAGCCCGGATTCGAGCCCGGATTCTAGCCCATTATCTACCTTAAACTCAATCAACGCATCCCTGGTACTATAATCAAAATAACCATCAAAACGTTCTATATCATAACCTAAGTAATCCAAGGCATATTGCACAATATTGGTATAAGTAGAAACTGAATCATATTTATAAGACTCGCCATCAAAATTAACACCAGTAAAACTTAAAGCCTTATGATTTTCAATCTCCACATCAGGAGTGATACCCTCGCCATTAATGGAAGTACCATTAGGACTTGTCCAATAAGCTACTGTAAGCTTAATAGAACTGCCATCACTAATATTAAACTTAGACTGCATAACACCCTTACCATAAGTCTTAGTACCCACAATAGTCACATTATCCAATCCTTCTTTTAAAGCCATTGTCAACACTTCAGAAGCACTAGCGGTATAGTTATTAGTCAAAATCACAAAATCCTTAAAATTATCATAATATGCATTGGAAATTGTATAATCTGTATCCTTCTTCTTAGAAGTGTAATTCTTATGCATAACCACTTTATCCTTGCCCAAGAACAAACCCGCAATCTCCTGTACTGCCGTCTCATAACCACCGGTATTATCCCTTAAGTCAATAATAATCTTTGAACAATCCTTATACTCATTCAAATATTCGATGCATTCATTACCACTATTAACCCCAAAAGACATAAGCTCTAAATAAACAGTATCATCATCAAGCTTTCTCGCATAAACTGTCTGCTCAAAACTTCCTCTTACTGCTGTTATATCAATAAGTTCACTACCTCTTTTAATAGTAAACTCAACAACACTACCCTCTTCTCCTAGAACCAAAGACTTAACCTCATCGCTAGTCTTACCTTCTAATTCAGTTCCATTAACAGAAACAAGAATATCACCAACCCTAAAACCAGCCATCTCTGCAGGAGAATTCTTATAAACCCTAGTTATCACAAAAGAACCAGGCACATAAGTAACTCCAATGCCAACATAAGACATATTAATTTGATTATTATAATAATCAGAAGCCTCAACACTAGACATATACATCGTATAAGGATCATCACTAAAAGTAGTCATACCCAAATAAGCTTGATTATCTAACAACTTATCCAAGTCATCATAATCATCCCTATACAACCAATTATTCTTAATAATCTTCTTTATCTCATCAGACTTAGAATAAGCCTCATTTTGTTTATTAGTTAGTAATTCATTAGCTAAAACACCAAGCGCAATGCCAACCACAAACAAGACAACACAAAGAATAGTCAACGCCTTACGTTGCTTCTTTTGTTTCTCAACAAGAATTCGCTCTTCTCCTAAAGGCTCCTTCTTCAATTTAATTCTAACTGTATTCTCTTTTTCCATAATTCATCAAGGCAAATAATTTGCGCCATTCAAACGACAAGGTGCACTACCTTTTCTTTCACATATAGTATTTAAACCTGCGCCACCCCAGCCACAATTGAACGACTTAGAATAGCTACCATTATTAAGCATATCAATATAAGTAGCCAAATCACTATTATCTCCATCACCCAACAAGAACATCTCAATATGACAATGCGGGCCAGTAGAATTACCAGAACTACCAGCCATAGCCAATTGAGTACCCTTTGTCACAACACCAGTTCCAATCAAAGAACCGCTATATAAATGAGAGAAAGTAAGTGCATAAACCTTACCATTAACACTACATAAGAAATAAATCTGATTACCACCATATGAGACACCACCACCGGCACCACCACATGAATTACCTAAATAACCCCATGTAGGACAATTATCATCAGAAATAACCACAACACCATCAGCAGGTGCCACAATTCTTGAGCCAACACTAACCGCATAATCCACACCCAAGTGAACACCACCACCAAAGCTTGCAGGATAATATGGGAAATTAGCTGAAATACTAGAACCAGGCACAGGCGATATAAAACCACTCTGTGGATCTAATTGATTAAGTTCATCTAAACTCAACTTAATATTCGCAATTAACTTAGTCTGCTCATCCAATTGGTTTTGATACTCCGCAATAATATCACTAGCCTCATTATAAGCAATCATAGCCTGTTGATTCTTATATTCAGCCTCATTAGACTTAATCTCTAAATCAGTCATCTTATTATCTAATTCTTGCTTAGAAGCATCCAATTCCGTCTTTTCCTTATTCAAAGACTCAATCACATCCTCTAATTCCTTACGATCCTGTTGTTCCTTGGCATTAATAGCCTCAATACCATATAGCCTTCTAAGCATATCCGCAAAACCATTAGAACCCAATAAGAAATCTAAAAGAGGTGAAAAATGCATCGTACCCTGAGATAAAGACATACGAGACAATACTCTATTATTTAATTCAGAAACAAGCTTTTCTTTCTCTTCAATACTCTTTTGAAGCTCATCAATCTTGACAGTCAGCTCTTCAATTTGAGGCTTCAACTCTGCAATTTGTTCATTCAAAGTCTCAGCTTCCTTAGCCCACTCTGACGCCAACTTCCAATATTCCTCTTGATTACTCTTGGCATTATCAATCTCATTTTGAAGACATTGTTGCTTCTTCTTTGCGTTATTAAGCTTACAAGTCTTATCATTCTCATCGCAATCTGAATAATCACAATCCCCAGCCATTACATCAAGAGTCTTGTAGTTAATACAAGTGATGACCATGCAACACACCAACAATAAAGAAAACCAATTCTTCTTCATCGCTTGCTCCTTAATAGTCTTGAAACACTCAAATAAGAACCAATAAAACCTACTAAAATACCTAGTGCCAACAAACCACCACATAAGTAATATAAGAAAGGTTGTGGACTAACTAAAGTAAATACACCAAGTAAATTACCACCTGAAGTATTGAATACATATAAATAGAAACCAACCATTGCCGCAATTGGAATTATCGAACCAAGAACACCTATAATAATACCCTCTACCAAGAAAGGCCCTCTAATATAACTATTCTTAGCACCAACATTCTTCATAATCCAAATTTCAGTATCACGAGCTCTAATAGTAATTGAAATAGTATTATAGATTAAATAAACAGCCAACACTGATAAAGAAACTACTAAGATACCGCCAAAGAATCTAACCTTATCCAAACCATCAATCAACAAATAAGTATTACTACCACCATCATGTACTGAATCAATACCATTGATAGCCTCTACACTTGATTTAACAGCCTGTAACTTATCTCCATCTTCAACACTAATTAAAAATGCATCATGAAAAGGATTTTGATCACGATAAAGTTCATTGAACTCCTTCATATCAGGATACATGTTTACATAAAAAGTAAACTCGTCATCCTTGCTACGATACTCAACGCTCTTAACACCATCAACACTCTCAATTTGACTCTTTAAAGTATCAACAGTAGCACTAGAATCAATATCATAGCTAATTAAAGCACTAAGAGAAATTGAACCCTCAATATCCTTAGTAATTACATTCAAATTATAAGTAAGTATCAAGAAGAAACCTACCAACAACAGAGTAATTGTAACTGTGGCAATACTGCTGGCAGCCATACCAAAGTGTCTACCAACACCCACAAAGCCCTCTTTTACATGTCTGAAAAAACGACGGAACATTATTTATCATCCTCCATCAACTTTAAACTCTCAATATCACCCAAGCTAATAGTCTCTGTATCAGCCTTATCAATTGTAGTCCTTACATCACAAATACCATCAGCCTTATCCCTGACAATATGACCCTCTTTAATCTCGATAGTACGCTTAGGATGTCTTCTAACAGTCTCAATATCATGAGTAACTATAATGATAGTTGTCTTCTCCTCACGATTAATCTTCTCAAACAACTTAATTATTTCATTACTCTTCTTAGGATCTAGATTACCAGTAGGCTCATCCGCAATAAGAATCTTAGGCTTATTAGCTATAGCCCTGGCAATAGCTGTACGCTGTTGTTGACCACCTGAAACCTCACTAGGAAAAGAATTAGACTTATCAGACAAGCCAACAAGCTTCAATACTTCTCTAACTCTAGGTCTTAATTTATCCTTTGGAGTATCTACTACCTCCATCGCATAAGCAACATTTTCAAACACAGTCTTTTTTGGTAATAAACGGAAATCTTGGAAAACAACGCCGATATTACGACGATACAAAGGAACCTTACGTTTCTTTAGTTTTCCTACATCAACAATGCTATTCTTAGCCTTCTTATCTAGGCTAATGCCACTTACAGTGACTCTTCCACTAGTAGGAACCTCCTCACCATCTAGAATCTTAATCATTGTTGACTTACCAGAACCTGTTTCACCAATAATATAAACAAATTCACCGTCATTGATATCTAAAGAAATATCATACAACGCATGAGTACCATTCTTATAGGTCTTAGCAACTTTATCAAACTTAATCATATCAATTATTATACAATATTATCATTTTTAATCTATAATTAAGGTAACAGGAGGAAACACTCATGAAACTTATTTTAGCTATCGTATCAAACGATGACTCTGCTTCAGTAAGCGCCTCATTGAACAATAACTCATTTCAAGTTACCAAGCTTGCAACAACAGGTGGTTTCCTATCATTAGGTAACACTACACTAATTGTTGGATGTGAAGATGATCAAGTAGATCACGCAATCGAAATCATTGGAAAAGAATCAAAAAGAAGAACTGAAATTGCCCCATCTACTGCCTCATTCATGTCTGGTGAATTCTCACCAATGCCAATTGAAGTAACTGTTGGAGGTGCTACAATCTTCGTACTTGACGTTGACAAGTTCATGAAATTATAAAAAGACACGCAAGTGTCTTTTTCTATTCACACCTTATCGTATACCTACTTAAATTATCATAAGTACACATAAACAAAGTCAAAGGCCAACCATTAAGCATCCCATCAACATCATCACCATCCAGAACTTCAATAGCACTTACATGATATTCAAACACATTACCAACTACATCAGTAAACACTATCAAATCACCTTCTTTTAACTTATTTAACTTATTAAACTGCGCCCTACTATTATGTCCTGCAATGACCATATTATTTGTATAAGCACTACCAGAATACCTACAAGGAGCTTTCTTTAACAATTCATCTGACCAATCACCAAGTATTGGAAGCCTTAAATCTAAACTAGGAACCTCCAAGATTCCAATACAAGAAAGCCCATCTACATCCACCTCAGGCATATCCATATCAGGATTTAAAACATAATCTGGTACTTCTAATAAAGATTCATCTACAATTTGATTATCATAAGCCTCAATAAGCTTATTTTGACTATTAATACTAATCCTATCATCAATTAAATTATTAACACTAATTATCAAAGCCAATACTAAACAAAATATCCCTGTAAAAGTAAACAACTTACTTTTCATATCTTCTTCCAATCAACAAACAAACAAAACCCATAATCACAAGAAAAGGAACTGGCCACCACAATTGCCCTGTTAAAGGTAATTTATCAGGAACGTTAACATTCGCTACTATTCCACCATCATTAGTAACAGTAACAGTATTACCACTCCTACTAAGCCCAACAGTATAACCACTTGGCACATTATTCTCTATAACATCATAAGTATATGTGCTATCTAAGCCATTCCAAGTAAAAGAGAAATGATTTAATTTATTCAATTCCTGTTTATCATAAACAACGCCATCCCTTAATAAAGTTACTTCTATACTACTAGGGCGACTATCAACATTATCATTTTTCCAAACCTTTAAAACATGTAAATTAATTGGTTCACTTCCTTTTAAAACTCTATCATACTTTAAATCAACAACAAGCTCACTTTCTAAATTAACTAAAGTTACCTGTGGACTATAAACATAAGTACCATCATCAATTGGTTTAACACTGATTAAATATAATCCTTTTTCTAAACCATTAAAATAAACCTTCTTATCAACGCCACTAGTTGCATACCCATCAGCACCTATATTATCCACTTTAATATAATTCACTAGTGCATTAGCACATGCTTGTAAATCGCCATCCAAAGAAACAGGATAGCCATCATATGGACTAACTAAGCCATTATCATCAGCTATTCTATAAATACTAACTTCCATACCACTTAATGGACACTCAACAACCATAGAACAAACATCAGCATGTACTCTCACCCTTAAACCTATAAGCATTATAAAAGAAAGCAACAAAACCATTACCCTATTTCTTCTCATGTAGTAACATCCTCTTTGTTCTTTCATAATCCTCATGTCTTTTCTTCTTATATAATCTTACAATCAACACAAATAAATAATATACAAACAACAGCAACAAACTAAGCCCAGCTATCACAAGATACTTGTTTACCTTAATCGCATCAGAAGTAACCCTTGTACCTTCAATAACCTTATTCTCAATCCTATGTCCTCTTACAAGCAATCTATGAGTATTAATACCATAGGGAGTGCAAGTAACAAGGGTGCAATAATCCTTATCTTCCTCTATTGCCAAAGCACTATAATCTTCAGGCTCCACAATAAGAATCTGATCAATCTCATAAGTCAGCACCTCATCGTATACATGCAACATAAACACATCTCCAATTACTAACTTATCTATATCAGTAAACAACTTAGCACTAGGAAGTCCTCTATGCCCTGACAAGACACAATGTGTTCCCTCACCACCAACAGGAAGTGAAGAACCCTCAATATGCCCTATACCTACTTGTAATACCGATTCATCTACACCATGATAGATAGCTAATTTTAAACGAAGCTCAGGAATTGTGATATAACCCATCATCGCATTATCATCTACACTTAGAACCGAATTATAAAACTCCTTCTCTTCCTTATTAGGACTAAACCTTCTACCGTTATCAACTAACCCTGAATTATACGATATAGCCCTTTCCAACTCAGCAAGCTTCTCACTATCATCCATCTTTTCAATTCTCTCAGTATAATCAACAACAGCCTGTGTTTGATGTTGACTATTCCAATAATTACTTACCGTTGGATACAACAGTAAGGACAAGCCTGTAATAAAAGTAATACATAAAATAATTGTACTTATATGCTTCCTCACAATTACAGCTCCTCTCCTTAATGTTGTATAAGGAGACAATAGAAAACTATCATCTCCTATACATAAAATAATTATTTAGCGTTCTTCTTGGTAATCAACAACACGCCTGAACCAATCAACAACATAGCGCCTACAATATACATCATAGTTGTACCCACACCACCTGTTGAAGGTAATACTGTACCAGTCTTGTTTTCGATTTCAACTGCTTTATAAGGAGCGACATATTGTGGTGTTTCTCCTACATTCCCGAAGTAAAGTATACCGGTATCCACAATTTGAATTCGAATAGGTTTTGTTAATTTGTTGAAACCTTTAGGCGCTTCAGTTTCATATAAGTAATAATCCCCAGCTTGTAAACCTTTGAAAGTAGCATAGCCTTTATCATCAGATTCCACTTCTATAACAGCAGTAGTTTCACTGTCTAATGCTTTTCGATAAGTACCTGAACCGTAAGTGGTATCGGTAGGATCATATACAAATTTTATAAAATCAGCATCATTGTTCAAATCAGCTCTATAATTGGCGCTTAATTTAAACTTTGCTCCTGCAAGAGGAGTTTTTGTGGCTGTAGCATTTGGCTTATAAAACTTGAATACAGGAATACGGAATGTTTGTATATATACTGAGTCTTCATTGCTGTTTTTGTTGTCACCATAACCAACCCACGTCTTATTATTGTTTTTGTCTTGAGTTTTAGCTTTTTCGTTTAATGTTGCTTTGTATATAATCTTAATTTTGCATCCTTTTTTTAGTCTATTTAGAAATGCTTGTTGAAACTCAATATCAAATGTATCTCCGTCCGTAACCGTTGGAGTAGAATAATCTGTGTTAGCTAAAGGATTAAACGATCCATCTACAACAGTTTGATAAGAGATTTCTAACGAAGTTTTGTCATATGTTAATCCTTCATCCATAACATCATGTAATACATAATTTTGTGGACCATCTCCCACGGTAATGGTTATTTGAAATTCCAAAACTTGTCCCATATTGGCGTTGATATTATTATTATAAGAACTCTCACCTTGACGTCTTACCTTCTTTTCGACAGTAGGAACACTATTCTTTTCAGTTATAGTTGCAGTTAAATTTGTTGTGTTAAGAGAACATAAAGCACCAACACTTGAGTCAACTAGATAGTAGCCCATGTCAACATCGTTATATGTAATTGTTTGTGTTCCATCAGCATTGTCAGTTATGGTTGGTGTACTAGTAATAGCGCTAACACCATTAGAAACATTTTGTGCATATACTAATGCGCTCCTAGCAAATCCGGGTGCATTCATTTCACTTAAACGAAATGATTTTATATAACCATCATCATCAAGAGTTACATAAGAATTTCCTCCACCACCCCTTGCAAAGAAATTAGTCCACTTATCTACAACCTTATAAGAATAGTTTGTTCCACTATAACTCTCTAAATCAAAAATCTTATAGACTTTATACTCTTGATCTTTTATAGCGTTTGTAATTTTTATAGTACCTTTATTAGTTGGTGATACACCTTCGGTTGTATCTGCAGGTTCATCCGCAAATACCATAGTAGTAGTCATCAATACCATCATGATTGTAAATAGTATTGTAGACAGTCTTTTAATCATCTTCATAAATCTCATCTCCTTTCGTTTTTATGAATTTCTATCAGCTATATGTAATATTTAATGCCTATTTATTTAGACTAATTACCTTCAAAATACAGCAATTAGGACAAGTTTGTAATAACTTAGCTCATTATAACTTTCTCCTTATTGTTGTAGGGGAGATGATGTGAAAACATCATCTCCTAAACAATTGACTATTTAGCGTTCTTCTTAGTAATTAACAATACACCTGAACCAACCAACAATGCAGCACCTACTATATACATCATAGTTGTACCCACACCACCTGTTGATGGCAATACTGTACCAGTCTTGTTTTCAACCTTAACTAAGCCGTCTGCCCCAACTGCTTGTAATGTTTCACCTTTATTTGCATACTCAATTTTGCCGTCAGTTTTTATTTCGATTTGAACTGGTTTTGTTAATTTGTTATAGCCCTTAACAGTTTCGGTTTCATACAAATAATAAGTTCCAGCTGCTAAGCCTTGTAGAGTAATTTTTCCCAAATTATTAGATACTAGTTCTGTGTTATAAGCAGCATCAGTATCTAAAGCTTTTCGATAAACATCAGTAGTTGCATCTTTTACAAATTTGATAAAATCAGTATTATTGTTTAAATCAGCATCAGCATTACTACTTAATTTAAATTTTACATTAGCAAGAGGTTGTTCACTTGTTGTACCAGCGATATCTGTCTTGTAAAACTTGAATACAGGAATGCCAAATGTTCTTGTAATTGTTTGTTCTTCGGTAGTCTTTTTGTTATCACCATAACTAACCCACACCTTATTCTTATTTCCTAAACTTCCAATTACAGCGTTTTCATTTAACTTTGCACTGTATTCAATCCAAACGTTATCGTTCTTTTTTAGTCCATTAAGAAATGCTTGTTGAAACTCAATATCAAATGTATGTCCATCTGCATATGACAAAGTATAATTTGACGAATCCAAAGTTTGGTGTCCCCCAGAAGCGCCGCTCTTTTTAAAATAGATTTTTAATGAAGACGAATCATATGTTAGACCACTATCCATCACATCGTGCAATACATAGTTTTGTGGACCATCCCCCATATATAAGTCTATTGTGAAATATACAGTTTGTCCTATTTCAGCAGTATTTGTTGTTTCATAATCGCCATATATTGTCCCTACACCCTTATAAATAGTTGGAACACTATTCTTTTCAGTTATAGTTGCAGTTAAATTTGTTGTGTTAAGAGAACATAAAGCACCAACACTTGAGTCAACTAGATAGTAGCCCATGTCAACATCGTTATATGTAATTGTTTGTGTTCCATCAGCATTGTCAGTTATGGTTGGTGTACTAGTAATAGCGCTAACACCATTAGAAACATTTTGTGCATATACTAATGCGCTCCTAGCAAATCCGGGTGCATTCATTTCACTTAAACGAAATGATTTTATATAACCATCATCATCAAGAGTTACATAAGAATTTCCTCCACCACCCCTTGCAAAGAAATTAGTCCACTTATCTACAACCTTATAAGAATAGTTTGTTCCACTATAACTCTCTAAATCAAAAATCTTATAGACTTTATACTCTTGATCTTTTATAGCGTTTGTAATTTTTATAGTACCTTTATTAGTTGGTGATACACCTTCGGTTGTATCTGCAGGTTCATCCGCAAATACCATAGTAGTAGTCATCAATACCATCATAAGAGCAAATAGTATTGTAAGTATCTTTTTCATCACTTTCATATTTAATTATTCCCCTTTCTTTCAATTAATAAATCGTGATCTTTTGTAATAGCAATTACATAGTGCATATTTCCAATCATCTTCTTCTCTTCAATAACACTACCCCCGTCAACAACATTAACATTGCTCCTGACTTAATGTAACCATTAACCCCATTACCTCCCGTAGCAGGTAATTGTCTTGTATATACTTGATTAGTAACAGTAACTTTGCCAGTACTAGAAGTAGAAGTTAATGTCATTCCGTTAGAACCCTCAACATTATTTGTCTTATAGGAAGTTATATACTCCATTCCATTTATTATTGGAATACTAGCAGAATCTTTTATTGGATTTCCACTATCATCTAATTCATAGACATAATAGGTTTGGTTTAAAGCAATATCAGCAAACTTTACAGTTTTTGTTGTACTAGATGCAGTATCAGCTTGATTGTATATAATTGATTTTTCTTGAATTTTAGTAACACCTAAATCTGTATATAGTCCAAATTTGTACTCGCCTTTTATAGGATTCTTATCATTACCACCAGCATTCTTAAACTTCTTTTCAACTTCTATTTCACCTTTACGGTTAGTTATCTCAAGTTTAAATGTAGTTTTATATTGTTTTTGAATGTTATTATCATCAATACACTTCTTAACGTAATCACTATATTCACTTGCCCCAGAAACTTTTCTTGGCACAATAATATATTGAGGCGTAGGGTCTAATACATATCCATCTGGAGCTTTCGTTTCTATTACTTGATAAACTGTATTGCAATTCATCGGATAACCAGATGTAGTTCCAAACTTTAATTCGCCATTTGTATCAGTTGTACCAGTAGTCTTAGGTTTAGAAGGATCTATCATAAAAATTCCATCTTCATTTCTTGTACACTCAACAATTTCAAACTCAGCCCCACTTAAATAAAGTGCAGTATTATACTCATCTTGTTTAATAATGTCTAAATTGATATTTGTTCCTTCAAATATTTCACCACCAGCTTCATATTTATAACTATCATTTTTAACATTTGTTCCACCTACTTCATAGTTCTCCCAATATGCAATGTTTGAAAAACTTACGTATTGATCAGGTGGTGCATTAACCGCAGCGGTATAGGTAATCTTAACCGGTATGCCACTTGGAATTTCAATCTCTAATCTATGTTTATCTTTTATATAAGAAGCAGTAAACGTAACATCAGTATTATCCACAAAATCTACTACTTTAATTGATTTTGTATCAAGCAATAAAGTATCACTCAAAACATCTATCAGCTTAATCTTATCGGATGTACCAGGCTTGTAAGAATTCGCAACAATTGTAAAATCAATTTTATCTCCGGTACTCTTAATGTAGTTTTTGTCGATTCTTTCAGAAGTAACTGCCGCATCAGATTTAGCCGTGCTGATTGGAACTCCAGCATCGGTTTGAAGTTCAACATTATTTGTAAATACTTTGCTACTAACAGCTCCAAGCAATAAATCAGGATCAGTTACTCTACATACAACTTGTACATCCACTGCATATCCATCTACAGAAACGTTAGTATGAGATTTGAAATCACCTAATTCAATTAAAGCTTTATTCCCCTTAGTATAATAAGTCGTTGTTTCGTTTCTATTGTTATCTGATCTTGCAGTAATAGTTTTCTTAATCCAACCATCAGTTTCAATATCGGCTATTTCCTTTGAATTTATTGTTCCTTGACTAGTAGCAACCCATTTAATTCGAATATAAGCCAATTCCATTCCATCCGGAATTGTTTCCAAAATTCTATAAGAACCAGTAAGTTCACCACTATAATTAACTTTAAATACCCAGGAAATATATTTACCAGGACCAAATTCTTTTATCTTGTCTTCAGCAACATCTCCGCCCTTACCACCTAAATCATCTTTTGTGATAGTGTGTCCATCGTAAGATATGCTTGAGCCAAATTCTTTTAAAATATCTCCACCGCCACACAAAGGCTTCTGTGCTGTCCCTAAGTTCACAAAAGTACTATTATTTTCACTAGTACTAATCATGTTACCAAAAATAAATTTATCACGATAATTTTGTGGCACAGAAGATGGCTCTGTCATAATAATGAAATATGCTTTTTCGCCACCAGTAAGCGGAATATCTTCCTTTGGTTTGATGTCTAGTGCACTCTTATTATTCCCACTAAAACCAGCAGAGTCATTATTTGAATATGTAGTTTCAAACTTATCGCCTATATCAGTAAGTAAACCAGTATTTAAAAGTTCATCTAGAGTCTCGTAGCTTGTAACTGTTTTTCCTTCTGGCAATATTCCTTTATAAGCCTTAAACGAATCATCATGCAAATATGAATTTGTATACTTATCTCTAGCTGCTGCTAATTCGTTTGTATTTTTAATCGTATCTCTAAAGACTGTATCTTGTTTAATAATAGAAGTATCTACTTCAATAACCCAATATAACTTTCCTTTTGCCCAAGAACCTACACTAAGTGGTTCATAATACCAAGCTGACTTGTTAACATTTAATGAATACTCACCAGAAAATCTTACAATTGTTTGAGAATGAATATTGTTTAAAGTATGTGTTTGTCCGTTTCTTCCAACCACATCACCATTTAAATTAAAATCATTTTTAACTATTGTAGTAGAATAGTTTTCCTTATTAACTGGTTTTGCATAATATGTGAACTTATAAGCATATTTATTATTTGTCCACCCTAAGTCAGAGGGCGTTAATTTAAAACTATTCAAACCATCTACTTTAACCCATTTAGTTTCCTCTATTGGGTACTTATTAGTTTTTGTTGAATCATATTCACACGCATCAATGCGAACATAGCCAACATATTCCATGTTATTAGGATTCATCTCATCAGCCATTTCAACACTAGTTGCATCCCAATCACCTTGAGTTTGATTAACATTGACTGTGTACCTATAGCTACCAACAGGCACCTCAAAATCAGCAGTACCACTAGCATCATTTTCAATAGTAGTACCGTTTAATATAAATTTATTGTCACCGACAGGGATTGTTATTGTTGAAGCAGATGTGCTAGCTTTACCTACTGACTTAGTATCCCAAGTATAATCGCCTACAACTTTAGCGCTACCGTATCTATCCATATAAACACCAAATTTTTTATTGACATTAGTTGCATTGGAAAGATACATATTATTTATATTCACTTTATCTTTTTGCATAATCGCAAATATATCAGGTTCAACAGTAAGACTATATGTAACATAGTAATAATCACCAGGATACACCGTAATTGGATTACCTTCACTACCAACAACTTTAAATCTTGTTATAGATTTAGTATCAGTCCACTCATTCAAGTTTTTGTAATTACCTGTACTATCTGACCATTTCACATCATATTTACTAGAATCAACTTCAACAGCAGTTGTTGACCCATATTTTTTGAAAAATAATTTTACAGAATCATAATCAAAATTAACATAATTGCGTATACTTGGATGAATATAATAAATTGAATAATCTAACAAATCATAAAATTCAAAATTCTTTAATGGGTAATTATTTTTATCTTTATACAATTCAAAATCCAAACGATATTCAAATTTGTATGTTCCATCAGTTTCATTCCTTGTTACTTTTAAAACTGTTTTTGGCATTCTTATATTTCTTCCCGGCGTAAAAGAAGATTCAGAATAAGCTCTCTTATATGTTTTCGAATAAATATCAGCTTTATTCTTGATTATGTTATTTTGTAAAACATCATTATCACCGTTTTTAAGCTTTACAAAGTAAGTTAAAGTACGACTCTCGTTTGAATCCATATTTCCAATTTTCCAAACCAAAACGCCTAGCTTGGTAATGGTGTTAATATCAGAGCCAGAATCTGGTATTGGTTTAGCTTCTGTTGATACATCACCTAAATATACACTTCCCGATGTTTTTGAATCATCAAGCGTTTCATAAGGATTAAGTGGATTAGCTGAATCTTTAGTTCTATTTAATACAGTTGATGTTGTATTAACACCTACAAATTCAGTTGCTATTTTATTGTTATCTGTAACAATCGAATCAACAATAGTAACATCAGGACTTCCATCTTCCCCAGCAGTTACTTTGATTGTATATGAAAGATAATTCTCTCCATCAACAACAAGAACTTCTTTACTTAAACATTCTTTTTTAATATCAACCTTTCCATATTGAGCTACTGCATCTTCTGTAAAATTGAATTTAAAATCCTTATCAGCAGTAGTTAATGTATACTTCCCATCAGGTGGTAATTCTTTTAAATTAACAGTTCCTTGAACCCTAAAGTAGGCATTAGGGACCATAACTTGGCCTCCAGTTTTCAAATTATTTAGGTATTCTTCCTTAAACTCAACTGTTGCAATGCCATTAGAAACAGTAACCGATGCAACTTCTATTCCACTATATATAATGCCAGCACCAGCACTTGCGTTACGCAATATATCTGGTAACTTATATATTATTTTTCTATCGTTTGCTTCCAATTCACTTACTGGAATACCTTGAAAATTTACCGTTAATCTAATTAATGCATTTGCAGGTATGACATTACCATCACCACTATTAACGATTGTCCAGTCATCTGTATCTTTAATTTTATAAGATATCACTATTGAATCTAGATTGCTTGGATGAGCATTTAAATCAAACCCAGTTGTAGTGGCTGTTCCACCTTCTGCCAGCAACACAGGCTCTTCATCACCAACTGTATACTCATCATCAATGGTTTCAGCCACACCCAAAGCACCATCCTCATTAGTAACAGGTTCTAAAACAACATCAGCACCTTCATTAGTTGTGATATTTGTTTCGCTATTACTAGAATAATCTTCATAATTATTGTTTATAACAGGTTCTAAGGTAGAATCCTCAGAGGTCTCTGCCCCCCCCGTTTGTTTACATTCTCAAAAGTAGTAGGACCATTATTGTCATTTGTATCATCATCCTTTTTCTCTAGCGTAAACGCAGGAAGAATCAAAATAGATAAAGTAACACAAATCACAATAAAAGATAAGAACTTATTAATTCTCTTCCTCTTTAACTTATCACTCCTACTTAGCATATTTTTCATTTTTGTACACTTCCAAATTTATTCAAAGGCCAGATTCTAAACACAACCTTCCCCTCAATCTGTTCTTCTGAAACATCCCCAATAACACTAGCTCTAGAATCTAGAGAAGTATCTCTATTATCACCCATAATAAAGTAATGAGCTTCCTTTACTTGATGAGGAAGTTCAATATCACAATTACCAAGTGACAACTCCCTAATATAAGGTTCATCTAACACTTGACCATCAACAGTAACAACACCATCATTACTAACATCAACCCATTGACCACTTGTTGCGATCACTCTTTTAACTAAAAGCTTATTGCCCTGATAAAAAGCTACTACATCACCAGTCTCTAACTTTTCGTTCTTAACAGACAAAACCAAATCACCTGGCTCTAGAGTAGGAGACATAGAAGAACCATATATTTGTAAAACAGGCATCCAAAGGGTTGTCAACAAAACAGAAATAGCTGCCACAACAAGTAACACACCAACAGTCTTAAACAAAGCACTTTCATACATTTTCCTTGTTCTTAACCTTTTCTTCTCGTTATTAACTTCAGCAAACGTAGGACCATCAACACTAAGATCTGACTTTTTCATCTCATAAATCAAATCAATCAACTCTTCCCTATTTAAATGCCTCAAATCCTTCTTTTCCATAACTAAAAAATGTAAACGCTTCCTGTAAAAATATTTTATTTATATGAGGCATACATGTCAAATATAATGATTATATTAACTTGACATATCATATAAATAACTCGTATTTATATCTAAAAATGGCTGAAATCTTATTTATAGACCTCAGCCATCTTGTTTAACTTTACATAAAATTTTTAATTATATCAACCATAGAATCATGATCACAATCTAAGTCAGATATATACTCTACAGTTGCCTTTACTTTATCACTCGCATTCAAAGGACAAGCACTATGACAGCCCCTATCAAACATGGACAAATCATTCTCATTATCACCTACTGCTAATATTTCATTTTTTGGAATATTTAGCAAATTAGACACCACATCAATCGCATTTCCCTTTGACGCATCTATATGGTGACACTCCAAGAACTTACTAGTAGAATACTCCGCAACCATATGCTTATTATTAGCTTTAATAAAGTCTTCTATTGCCTTCAAAGTATTGGGATCATCTTCCATAAAACCAATCTTATACACTTCCTCTTTCTTTAAAAGCTCATACAATTCATCCTTGCTCACAACAGCAGGCTTCACAAAAGTCAAAAGATTAGGAGTACTTGTAATATAGTAATTAGACTCCATAAAAACCCTAGGAACTAAATCATGACTATAGGCATAATCCAACAAAGCATATGCCTCATTCTTATCAGTAAAACAATTATAAACAACCTTATTATCAATCTTTATATAAGAACCATTGCCACAAACCATATTAGACAAATCCACAAAAGACTTAAGGCTATCCACATTATAAGGAAGTCTACCAGTATTAATAATAAAACGTGTGCCATCTAAATTCTTTATAAACTCCACTGTCTTTTCATCAACACTTTTAACACTATTTAATAAAGTACCATCTAAATCAGAAAAAATTAACTTAAGCATTAGGATCCACCATCTCTATAAATTTAAACTTATTGCCATCGTATTCATACACACAAATACCACAATTAGGTATTCTAAAATCAGGATCAAAATGGCCAATAACTTTATAATAGAAACATCTACCAACAGTCGCATGAGAAATAGCCACAACATTACCCTCACTCTTATTCATAACATCAGTAAGCGTAGCCATCATTCTATCACCCGCAATTTCTCTATTCTCACCACCAATAGAAGTATAATCATCCTGATATTCTAGGCACTTATGATAATCACCACCATCCAAAGAACCAAAATGCATCTCAATCAAACCATCAAGACACACACCATCTACACCTGTAATTAACTTACAAGTTGATTTTGTTCTTCCTAAAGGTGAACAATAAACATCAGTATACTCAATCTTATTCTTAATAAAATAATCTCTAGCCTTTAAAGCTTGTTTAACCCCTAATTCAGTCAAAGGACTATCACATCTTCCTTGTGCTAAGCCCCTAGTATTATACTTCGTCTGACCATGACGACACAAATATAATCTCTTTGCCATGGTGTAATTATAACGCAATAATCAACTTTTTCTAACAGAGGGTGCATCATAAGATAAAGGTAAAAAGATAAAACCCTGTTGCCTCAATATATCTATCATCTCACCTAAACAAAGGGCAGTATTCTTACTATAATCATGCATCAAAACCGTCATCACACTATACTTACTAGAACTATCAACCACATTATGCAAAAACTCATCAGGACTCAAATTAGCCTCGCCATCACCGGTAGTAAGTGTCCAATCAATATAACCATAGCCCATATCAACAAGTTTATTAACTAAACTTGTTTTATTCAAACCAGAATAAGTAGCCTGAGGCGAGCCACCAGGGAAACGCATCACATCCATCTTTACCCCTAACAAGTTATAGATGAAATCATCATTCTTTTTTATATCCTCTATAAACGCATCCTCGCTTCTATAAATGCCATTACTAATCCTATGACTCGCTGTATGATTGGCTAAAGTATGACCCTCATCCCTAATTCTCTTATACAAATCATCTAGATTATCTTTCTTAAGCACAAAGAAAGTTCCCAAAACATCTTTCTCTTTAAGCACATCTAGAAACAAAGGGGTAGTCTTACTATATGGACCATCATCAAAAGTTAAGTAACAAACCTTAAAGTTTGCACCACTTCTAGCTCTTTCATCAGCTTCTTTTGCTAACTTAAAATAAGATTCCTTTACTTCTTTTAAAGAAACATCTACATCCTCAACCTCTTTATACATTACACTTAAATGATCTAGTTCACTTTGATTATTAGCTTTAATATTATTAAAAGTATCAATATCATTCTTAAGTTGTTCATTAATATTAGCTAACTTAATCGTATTCACATAATAATAAACTAAAGTCATACATGAAAAAACACATAAGAAAATAAGTATTAAACTTGTTAATAACCAAGTAGATCTTCTAACTCTTCCTTGCGACTTAGCCATTTCTCATACTCCCTAATACTATCTTCCTTAACATTTCTTAAATCACTGATATCCTTAGTCAACTTGTTTATATCATTATTCATATTATCGACATCATCTTGGATACCTTTTACCTCTTCTTTTAATTGACTATGGATATTCTCTTCCAATAAAAAACGATGACGCATGTAAAAAGTAAACGTCACCGTAACAATCAATATAACAATTTCCAAAGCTATCAAGAACTTCTTCATCTTCTCATAGCCTTCAAAGCTTCCCTTTTCATTGACTTAAGTTTATCATCTTCTCGCTTATCGTAAAGTGTTTTGCCCCTACAAAGCGCAATCTCAAGCTTAGCCCTACCATCCTTTAAATAAAGCCTTAAAGGAATAACAGTCAAACCCTGTAACTTAGTCTTAGTATAAAGCTTAGTAATCTCATACTTATGAAGCAATAATTTTCTATCCCTAGTCTCATCATGATTAAAACGATTGCCATGATCATACTGAGCAATATTCATTCCCTTAATATAAGCCTCACCCTTTGAAAAAGAAACATAAGACTCCTTAAGCTGAACCTTGCCCTTACGAATAGACTTAATCTCCGTACCTAGCAAACTTAATCCAGCCTCATACTTATCCAATATTTCATAATCATGGAAAGCCTTCTTATTTACACTAACTTCTTTAATACCCATAATAAAAAATAAAAGGGTCCTTTATTACCCTTCTACAACTCTAATGATAATCACTAACACAAAGAATAGAATTCCAAGTGCCATAGTAACATTTGATATTACTTTCTCAGGGCCTCTCTCCTTAACATTTTGGAAAAGTCCTAAATCACCTGATCCTGTAAAAGCACTCAAGCCATCAGACTTACCACTCTGTAATAAAGAAATAATAATAAGTAATATTGAAATAACTAATAAAATAATTCTTAACATAATTCACCTCTTTAAAGCGCGACAATATTTTACTACATAAAAATATAACTGTCTATTGTTCACTAGCCTTATGTACTAGCTTTTTACACTTTCTTTCAAACTCACGACGTTCCATCATAATAACATTACCACATCCTTGACACTTAATCTTAATATCAGTGCCCACTCTAACTATCTGCCAATAACTAGACTTCTTACAAGGATGATCCTTCTTCATCTGAACGATATCACCTAAAGCATACTCTGTTATCATAACATTTCCTTTGAATCCATAATAATTGTAATAGGACCATCATTTAATAACTTAATCTTCATATCAGCACCAAAGATACCCTTTTCAGCTTTATAATCCTTAGCCAATACTTCATTAAAATAATCATACATCTTTGTAGCCTCATCACCTTTCATTGCGTTACAGAAAGAAGGACGATTACCCTTGCTACAATCAGCATACAAAGTAAACTGTGAAATAGAAAGAATATCACCACCAACATCCTTAAGTGCAAGATTCATCTTCCCATCAGCATCATCAAACACCCTAAGCTTTTTAAGCTTATTAGCCATCTTATCTATAATTTCCTTTGTATCACCATCACAGAAACCAACAAGCACCATAAAACCTAAACCAATGGCACCTGTTACCTCACCATCAACTGTACAACTCGCTTCACTAACTCTTTGAACAACTAAACGCATAACTACTTCTTAAAAATAAATAACTTAGACAAAAAATAATTTGACACAATAACAATCACTTGCCCAGCAACCTTAACCACCATTGAATCGATATGCATAAGGTTAATTCCCACAAACAAAATAATCTCCTCAACAACCAAAGTTAACAACCTAGCTGAGACAAAAGAAGAAATCTCCTTAAGTAAACCAGCCCTATCATTTACCTTAGACTCAAAGACATAAAGTTTATTAGTAACATAGGCAAAACTAACAGCTAAAACCCAAGATATAACATTGGCAACATGTTCATTCAAACCAAGGGTCTTATTAAACAAATAAAACGTAATAATACTTACAAGGAAAGTACAGCCACCAAAGAAAAGATAACTGATTACTTCCTTGTACTTAATAAATAATTCTTTAATCTTAGACATACCACTATTTTAGATATTTAAAACTATTAACGCAATATTAAAATAAATCGCCAACGAACAAGCATCCGTAATAGTAGTAATCAAAGGCGATGCCATATAAGCTGGATCCAAATGAATCGCCTTAGCAAGTAGTGGCAAAAAACAGCCAAGTGACTTAGCCAAGACAGCAGTCAAACATAAGGTGCACGCAATAACAATCGCAATACCCAAATCATGATACTGGATAAAAATGCGGATGCCATTAACAAGACCCAATGTAACACCACACATTATGCCAATTCTTGCTTCCTTCCACCAAACCTTAAACACATCCTTAGGCTCAATCTCATCGGTAGCTAAGGCTCTAATTACCATGGTAGAAGCTTGTGAACCACAATTACCACCTGTATCCATAAGCATTGGAATAAATGAAACAAGAAGAGGGATGGCAGAGAAAGTTACCTCATAATTAGTGATAATCTTACCAGTAATAATAGAAGACAACATCAACACCAACAGCCAAACAATTCTATTCTTATATTGAGTAATTACTGATTCCTTTAAGTAGTCATCCTCAGAAGGAGTCATCGCAGCCATTATCTCGAAGTCTTCCTCATTCTCCTCACTCATAACATCCATCGCATCATCGACAGTAACAATACCAACAAGTCTATTCTCATTATCAACAACAGGAAGTGCCAAGAAGTCATACTTATCAAACATCTTCGCAACCTCTTCCTTATCCTCATTAGTAGTAACTGTAATCACATTATCTTCCATGAAATCATTAATACAAGTATCATAATCACGCATCAACAATTCCTTAACTGTTGTAACCCCAATCAAACGACGATCAGCATCCACAACATATAATGTATAAACAGTCTCCTTATTCAAACCGATTCTTCTAATACGATCAAAACATTCCTTAACAGTTAATCCTGACTTGATATCAACATACTCAACTGTCATAATTGAACCAGCTGAATCCTCAGGATACTTTAAGATTTCATTAATAGCCTTTCTCTTAGTAGGACTAGCATTCTGTAAAACCTTACTAACTAGATTTGCCGGTAACTCATCAATCAAATCAGCCGCATCATCAATATATAACTTAGACACAATAGTAGCAACCTCTTGATCACTAAGTGTCTCAATCAACTTCTCTTGAGTATCGGAACTCATATAAGAGAAAATATCAACAGCCTCATCCTTTTTAAGTAACCTAAAAACAACCGCCAAATCCTCTTTAGACAATTCATCTAAACACTCGGCAACATCTGACTCGTTTGACTCATTTAAAAGCTTTTTCAATTCCTTGAAATTGCCTTCAGACAACAATTCAAAAACCTTTTCAATCATTATTCTTCCTCCTTTATTACAAGAAGAAAGAAACAGAAGAACTACCTAACACTCGGGTGTTCATCTGTATCTTTCTTATTTAAATATTCACACGAATGAACATCCATCTGTAATTCTCCTTTCCTACGCCCCATAATTCTATCGCATTTTAAGCCTTTTTACACATAAAATCTATGTTAGCCTTTTTAGCTTGTTCAATCTGATATTTACGCTCTATAAAATACTCTTTTCCATCTTTTATAAACCTAGCTCCTGTTTGATGAAAACCAAAATTTACATTAGCCTTTATGCATTGATTTCGAATATCTAACACCCAGTCGTAGTTAAGGATTCGAACCCCAGGATTCGAGCCCGATTCCCCCGACACATTTACCTCATAAATATCACTACCAAGATACTTAGAAATATCCATCTTTTCTAACATTGGAGCCAAGATTATAGTCTTATACTTAATATTTAGTTTCTTAAAAATAGGCAAACGATAATCAACCATTTTCTGATTCTCACAAGTACAACCAACAATCACATTATCCGGTACAGAAAAATTTAGTCTCTCAATTCTTTTGGTGAAGAAATAAAACATACAATCACTTCTTGTTTTCATCATCTCAAGACACTCATCACGCCAAGAATCTGCATCACTCAATAGAAAGTCACTACTAAAACAAGTCATGATTAATGAACCGCTAGGAACCTTGTAATTGCCTCTTCTATCCTTTTTTATAGGTAAATTAAAATCATTTGTTTTCTTGCATATGGTGCTATCCCTACCAAACATTTCATCCTGTCTATAAACGTAACAATTTCTACAACCTTCTGAATATTTAGTGCAACCATGCCAAGGATTCCAAGTTACTTCCATCTTTTATTCTCGATATAAAAATCAATCTTAATCGCAACAAAATTAAGCAAGTGATAACAAGTCACTGCCGCAAAGACAAAGACCATCATCAACAAGAAACAAACTCCTGAAATATGAACGATTGAGAAAAGTCCCTTCAAGAAAAATATTGATAATAATAGACCTATAGCATTTATTAAAAGAACACCCAACTTAAACTTATTAAAAGGCTTAGAAATATACATCACAATAAGAAAACCTACCGTTGCCATTATCATAATCGATACTGTAGCTACCTCTTGTTTATTGATATTAAAAACCTCACCACAAATCACGAAGATACCAACACCCAAAACATCAGCCAAACCAGCAGGCAAAGCCTTAACTAGGACATTGCGAATAAACTTACCCTCGATTCGATTCTTATTAGATTCAAGCGCCAACAAGAAACCTGGAATACCGATGGTAAAAGCACCAATCAAGGAAATTTGATTAGGCTCTAAAGGATAAGTAATTGTCATCACTAAAGAAACAATAGCCATTAAGAATGAAAAGATATTCTTAACTAAGAAAAGACTTGCAGATCTTTGAATATTATTAACTACCCTTCTACCCTCAAAAACAACCTCTGGCATATGTGAAAAATCGGAATCCAACAAGACACTTTGAGCAGCCTCACTAGTTGCCTTAGCACCACTAGCCATCGCAATACTACAATCAGCATCTTTTAAAGCTAAGATATCATTAACACCATCACCAGTCATCGCTACTGTATGGCCCTTATCCTTTAAGGCATTAACCAAGATTTGTTTCTGCTTTGGAGAAACCCTACCAAAAACTATATATTCTTCGCATGACTTCTTTAATTCATCATCACTTAAAAGTGAAGTATCAACATACTTTTCACTATTAGGGATACCAGCAAGTGTAGCTATCTCACTAACAGTCTTGGGATTATCACCTGAAATAACCTTGATATTTACACCCTGCTCTTTAAAATATTCAAACGTTTCCTTAGCGTTTTCTCTTATCTCATTCTTAAAAATAATCAAAGCTAAAGGAGTAACACTATTGTTTCTTTTTTCGCCAAATAAAACTACACGACAACCCTTATCAGCATATTCGTTAATCTTGTTAGACAAATCAGCTGATTGCTTTTTAATAATAAATTCAGGAGCACCTAAGACATATCTTCCTTCAGTAAACAAAACGGTGCTATATTTAGTTTCTGAATTAAAAGGAGTCATCTTAACTAGAGTATAATCGTTAGCTTTTTCATCCTTTAAAAACTTCCTTAAAGCTAACATCGTCGCATTATCATCACTGATGACCTCAGTGTATTTTTTTAATAAAGACTTATAATCATTACCATCAAGCGATATAAGTTCACTAACCTCCATATCAGGTTTTGTGATAGTACCAGTCTTATCAACACACAAAGTATCTACACGTGCTAAAGCCTCAATACTTCGCATATCATGAACCAAAACCTTCTCTTTAGTAAGACGGACAACACTTAAAGTAAGCGCCATCGTTGTAAGTAGATATAATCCTTCTGGTATCATACCAATAACAGCCGCTACCATAGAGATAATACTCTTAGAGAAAGTCTCATCACTTATAAATCTAGCTTGATAATATAAAGCCACACCAATTGGAATGATGATAATACCAACCCACTTAATAATAGTATCAATTGACTTAATCATTTCTGACTTTTCATTCTTAGCCATGGTCTTAGCTTCTATTGAAAGCTTTGAAATATACGACTCATCACCAACACTCGTAAGCCTTGCATAACACTTACCAGACACCACATAACTCCCTGATAATAAGTCATCATCTATTTCTTTCTTAACACTATCCTGTTCACCAGTTAATAACGATTCATTAACTGATACGCTACCATCAATGACCTTTGCGTCAGCTACAATTTGATCACCAGTACTTAAAATAATGATGTCATCCTTAACCAAATCACTAGACTTGACCTCTACTTCCTTGCCATCTCTAATAGCCATAGTAAGAGGTGCATTAATTAATTTCATTTCATCCAGAGTCTTCTTAGCCTTTAACTCTTGAAAAATACCTACTAGGGTGTTGATAATCACTACACCCATAAAAGTAAGGCTTCGTAATTCACCTGAAATAAGCACAAGGACAGCTAGTCCTATAAATATAAAATTGAAGTATGTAAAAACATGGGAACAAACAATTTCCTTAACACTCTTATCGGTTTTGATATTACTTGTGTTAGTTAAACCTTGTTCAACTCTTTGTCTTACTTCTTCTTTAGATAAACCTTTAATTTCCATATGTACTTTCAAAAAAAGGCTCATAAAGAGCCTTAAACCTTATAATGCTGGTTCAATATCAACGTAATTTAAATCTGTTGGTGTTTCTCTACCAAACAAGATAATCAATACAGTCGCAACTTGAGTTTGGTCGTTCATTGATTCAACTGTACCTTCCATACCTGAGAAAGGACCAGATAGAATCTTAACAACATCACCAACCTTGAAGTTAACTTCAACGGTCTTGTCTGATTGACCAATTCTTCTAAGGATTGCTTCAATTTCAGGACCTTTAACTGGAATTGGCTTAGCACCACCACCAGAAGATCCGATAAATCCTGTAACACCTGGAGTGTTTCTTACAACATACCAAGCTTCATCTGTCATAATCATTTCAACAAATAAGTAACCTGGGAAGATATTTCTAACTACTTCCTTAGCCTTTTCATTCTTGATATCGATAGCAGTTTCTTCAGCAACCACGATTCTGAATAGGTTATCAGAAATGCCCATTGTCTCTAATCTTTTCTCAAGATTATCCTTTACTCTGTTTTCATGACCTACGTATGTATTAACTACATACCATTGCTTTTCATTTGATACATCACTCATATTATCTGATCACTCCAATCAACTTTAGACAAATAGATACTAAGAATTGACACAAGTAGAAGAACACCGCAAAGAATGCTGTGAACACAACTACTTGAACACTGTTAGTTAACAAATCATTTTTCTTTGGCCATCTAATCTTTGAAATTTCTTTAAAGATGGCAGCAGGACTAAACCACTTCATATTATGCCTCCTTATTTAGTCTCTTTATGTAGAGTATGCTTATTGCATCTAGGACAAAACTTCATGAGCTCTAAACGCTCACTTGAATCTTTTTTGTTTTTGTGAGTTGAGTAGTTTCTTGATAAACACTCACTGCACATTAATATAGTTTTATTCTTATCTTTCATAACTTTGGTATTTAAAAAGATATTGGCTAACAATATCTTCTTTATCATTATCCTCCAACAAGGGGTTAGTGTCAAATATTTTTTAATACAATATTTTTTAATGCAATGCTTTGGTAGGACAAACCTTAACACATTCATAACACAAAATACACTCTGTAGCATTTTTACGTTTACGAGAATCGTTGTTAACCTCAACATTCATTGGACATACTTTTAAACATTTTTTACAACCAATACATTTAGTTTTATCGAAATGCACTCTTAACAAAGAGAAATAACTCATCGGTTTTAAAAAGATAGTAACTGGACATAAATATTTACAGAATGCTCTATTATCTTTAAATATATAAGCCAAGATGGTTCCTGATAGATAATACAAGATGTTACCTATGATAAACAAATAAAACATTATCTTTTCTAGATGGGCTACTTTAAATAGGAACAAAGCTATTACCAGCAACAAAGAAAATGTGAATGTTAGATATCTAAGAAGCCCTAGTTTCTTGATTCTAGGCTTAAGTGGCGTCTTAAATGGAAGGAAGTCTAAAACCATTGCTGTCCAACAGGCATAACCGCACCATCCTCTGCCAAATAATAGAGGACCAAATATCTTAGCAACCGCATAATGAATAGTAGCCGCTTCAAATGTTCCTAAAAATAGGTAGTACCAAAAACCTTCTATCTGCATATTTTCTTGGGAAATTAATCCAAGATAAATAAGCATATAAGAACCTACTGCCAATTGCACAAAGTGTCTAGCATATTTTTTGCCAGCTGTAAAAAGAGCTGTTCCTAGGGCAAGACAAGAGCCAATATATGTGAAGTTAATCAAATAGAACAAATTATTCGTTGTAAGATACAAAGTAAAAGCTATTATCTCAAATAATAAAAAGAATAATAGTGATGGTAAATATTTCTTGCATTCCATATTCTTATTTTATATTCTTTTATATCGATATTATGAAAAAACGGAAAAAGAAAAACTTGGTTTTATCCAAGTTTCTCACCTAATTTATTTAATTCATCTTCCATGATTGAGGCAATAGATGCTAAACATCCATCTTCAAACGGAGAAATCAAACCAGCTTCTTTGACGATTTGTACAAATGATCTAGTACCACCGATACTACAAATATGTAGATAATCTTTGAAATAATCAGGGTCATTATCAATAAATCTCTTAAAGAATTGTAGAGCACATACTTGAGCTAGTGTGTAATCAATATAATAGAAAGGGGATTGGAAAATATGTCCTTGACGATAGAAGTAACCACCTCTTTCTAAAATATCAAAGTCTTTATAATCGATGTCTGGCTTATACTCTTTTTCTAGCCTTCTCCATGTAGCCTTACGTTCCTCGCATGTCATTTCAGGATGCTTATATACTTCATGTTGGAAGTGGTCAACTAAACATCCATAAGGAAGGAATGTTAGGGCACCTGATAACTCATGATACTTATACTTATCTCCATCTTTACCAAAGAATAAGTCTAGGTATGGGAAGGCAAAAAATTCCATAGACATTGAATGAATTTCACATGATTCCATTGTTGGGAAAGCGATGTCGGGAATTTCAATTGTCTGCATAGATAAGTAAGATTGAAGTGCATGTCCTGCTTCATGACATAAAACATTAACATCCCCTGCTTCACCATTAAAGTTAGAGAAGATAAATGGTACTTTGTAATCAAATAAATCTGTACAATAACCACCCATTTCTTTGTTTGGTTTTGTAGTTAAATCGAATAAATCGTCATCTACCATTCTCTTGAAGAATTCACCTGTTTCTTTAGACATCTTGGTATACATTTCAAGAGCTAAAGGTACAAGAACTGATTCATCTCCTACTGGTTTTGGGTTGCCATCTTTGAATTCATAGTTTAAGTCGTAGCATTCTAATTTATCAACACCGATTCTTTTAGCTTGAGCTTGGTGGATTCTTGTTGCAAGTGGAACGATGACTTCACGAACTTGTTTACGATAATTTTCAACCATTTGTTCGTCGTAATCAAAACGGTTCATTCTTAAATAGCCGAGTTCAATATAGTTTTTATAGCCAAGTTTCTTAGCCATCTTATCTCTTACTTTGACTAGGGCATCATAGTTGTTATCAAATTTTTCTTCATTTTCTTTGAAGAAATCGCAATAGGCTTTTGTAGCTTTCTTACGAGTTTCTCTATCATCACTAGACATAAGTGGGGCGATAGATGCTAAGTTATATGTCTCACCTTCAAATTCAATCTTAGCGCTTGCTTTTAGTTTGCCATATTCACTTACTAAACGGTTTTCTTCTTGAAGTTCAGCGATGATTTTTTCATCAAATGTTTTTAATGAATATTCGCATAACTTGAAGAATGTTTCAGGAATGTCTAGTTCGTTTTTGAATGGACAATCGTTTACAAGTTTGAAGAATTTAGTTTCATATGCTTGAATATATGGAACTGTTTCGTCTAAATAATTTCTTTCTTTGTCATAGTATTCATCGCTTGTATCGATTGAATGTCTGATGTTACATAGTGTCAACATTGTTTGAATGTGGCTACGATACTTGTTGGTTTTTTTAAATGCTTGCATAAAATTTTCTGCATTATCACATGCTTCTAGCTCTTTCAACAATGCTCCAAATTCTTCTTTGATTGTTTCTAGTTCTAAATGTTCGTACTTAAAATCTTTAAATTTCATTTTGTTTCCCTCCATCTATCAATTTCTAAGATTGCGTTTTCTTTATCTTCATACCATTCTATTGGCATTTGATTATTAAACCAAGTGTATTGTCTTTTAACAAAGTGGCGCGTGTTCTTTTTGACAAGTTCGATGCATTCTTGGGGTGTTGCTACACCTTCAAAATAGGCTCTAAATTCTTTGTATCCTATTCCTTGCATGCATTGGTCATCAAAGCTAATCCCGCGTTCTAATAGGCCTTTAATTTCCTCTAACAGGCCATCGTCAATCATCATGTCTACTCTTTTGTTGATATCTTTATAAAGTTGTTCTCTATCTTTAGTTAGCCCAATGATTTTAGCATCATATAACATCTTGTGTTCTTGTTGTGCTTGGATTTTTGAGATACCTGTGCCGTGTTTTCTTAAAACATTTAAGGCTCTTACAAGTCTTTTGCGATTATTGATATGAATCTTTTCTAAACATTCAGGATCTTCTTTAAGAAGGATGTCATATATTTGTTCATTTGTTAGCTCGTCATAAGGATTGTCGTTATTATCTTCATCCTTAAATTCGTAATCATATAAGAGAGCTTTAATATATAAGCCTGTACCGCCAACCACTATTGGCAGTTTGTTTTGTTTAGTAAGTTCATCTATTAAAAAACGACCTCGCTCTTGGAAGTCTTTTACTGAATAATTTTCGTTTGGCTCCTTTATATCGATTAGATGATGAACTGCTTTTGATTGTTCATCTTTGGTGGCTTTAGCGCTACCGATATCTAATCCTTTATAGATTTGAATGCTGTCACCGGATATAATTTCACCATTGTATCTATTGGCACATTCAATTCCAAAAGAAGTCTTGCCTACTGCTGTGGGTCCTACTATAACTAATACTTTTTCGTTCATTAATAACCACTACCGTAATCAAATATATCGTCGTTAGTAATTGTTGGAGTGTCGCTAGTGTATGTTACATAATCACTGCTTTTTTCATCTAATACTTTTTCAACTTTAACAATAGGTCCGTTGAATAATTCGTAGTTATTATAGTTACCATTTAATACATAGTTGTTTGATAAGCGGCCGAAATAATTAAGTGCATAGTTTTTGTCAATGACAAATTCCATAACCGAATTATCACTTAAGTGGTAGCAACCACTTCCATCAGTATCGCCATCTGCTTTTTCTTCGCATTTTACAAGTGGAAGAACAACACCGCTTTCTAGTGTGAAATAGAAACGGTCTCCGATTTCACCATAGAATGAGCCTAGGGCAACACCAATAAAGCCGTCTTCATCATAAAGAAAACCAGTTGTTTCATCTACTGTAAGATTATTGTGGATAAACTTGTATTGTCTAGAGTTTCTAGCAGTTGTTGCACGATAGTCCATATATGTTTTAGCTACACCGCTTGCACATACATCGATTTCTTCACTTTTGAAGGCTTTTTGGTAATTGTATAAATCACCAAGTTCAAAGGTTGATGTGTTGTCTTCTTTATCTTCATTTATATAAGTGAAACCACTTATAAGTAGAAATACAAATAAAACTGTTAATAACTTAAAAATTCTTCTCATCTTTTTTATCTTACCACATTATTCTTTTGATAGCGAGTTTGTCTCTTGTTGTAAAGGTTGGCATTGCTGTCGTTTTTAAGTTGATTCTTTACAAGATTGTGTCCTATAAATACAGCGTTGTTTTCAGAATTTTCAAAGTCTTGTATCGAGTAATAGCCATCAACAACATCAAATCTATATTTTGCATTATTTATGTTGATGCCGCCTTTAGCTCTAATAATGTTACCATATCTTCCATGTATTATATCTTCCATGAAAACTATAGCCTTGGATATATTAGACATATTTAGGTTGAGTAATTCCACAGTATCGTAGTTTGTGACTATTTCTTCTTTTGACATAGCTTTATTGTCATATGTTGTTTTTAATAGGTTGTCAAAGAATTCTTTATTTAATAAATGATAATCATCAACGATAATATCAGCTTCGTTGTTGATTTTATTTAATAAAGAATATAGTTTTTCTTTTTTATCATAAGAAGCTTGTTCCATTTTTGAGACAATGATTGTTTTAGCTTCTTTTATTTGATTATAGACTACTTTTTCATCTATCATTTCGTTACCTGAAACGATGGTAATTGGAGCTAATAATATTATGCGTTCATATAAGACTTTGCTTACTCTGTTTATGACATTATTAAGATAGGCTACACCGCTTGGTTCAATTACTAGGAATTCTGGATTAATGGTGTTTGCGATTGTTAAAATTGATGACGCGATGTCATTTTTAGTGCTGCAACATACACATTTTTCGTTTAATTCATATATGTTAAGTTCTGCGTTGTCTTTTAAACGATCACTGTCGATATCAAGTGATGCATATTCGTTTTCAAGTATACAAAAACGCTTTTGGGTTTTTAATGCCAATTCTTTTATAAATGTTGTTTTGCCTGCACCTAAGAATCCTGATACGATTAATATTTTCATATAAGTTTAAGAAAGCTGGAGTTTATGGCTCCAGCTTATAAATTTTTAGTCAGATAATTTAACTACTGGCTTAATCAAGTCAGCTGGTTTGTCTCTCATAAGGAATAGAGCTTCTTCTAGATGATCGAAGCCTTCAAATACATGTGTACTAAGTGGTTTTAAATCTAACTTACCACAGCTTACAAGGGCAGCTAGTTTTTCCATTCTTAGACGTCCACCTGGCATTAAACCTCCATTAATTTGTTTATGACCCATGCCAACACCCCATTCTACACGAGGGATGTCAATGTATTCGCCACTGCCTAGATAGTTTACATTGCCAATCTTACCACCTGGTTTTAGGCATTTAATCGCTTCAGAGAATGTTTCAACACCACCGCCTGCGATGATAATTTTATCTACACCTTTTCCATCAGTCATACTAAGAACTTGTTCTGAAATCGGTCCGTTTTTATAACTAATAAAATCAGTAGCGCCATAGTATTTAGCAGCTTCAACACAAACCGGTCTTGTGCCTACAGCAATTATTCTAGCAGCACCGTGCATGTTAGCACCAGCAACAGACATAAGGCCTACTGGACCGATACCAATAACCAGTACACTATCACCAAATTCAACTCCAGCAAGTTCTACACCGTGGAATCCTGTTGGTACCATGTCTGATAACATACAAGCGTCTACTGTATTAATATTGTCTGGTAATAAAGCTAAGTTACCATCAGCGTCATTTACATGGAAGTATTCTGAGAATACACCATCTTTGAAGTTAGAGAATTTCCAACCAGCCAACATTCCACCAGAGTGCATAGAATAGCCGGCCTGAGCTTCTAAAGAGTTCCAATCTGGTGTAATAGCTGGAACCAATACTCTATCACCAACTTTAAAGTCTTTTACAAGTTCACCAACTTCGACAATTTCAGCACAACCTTCATGTCCTAGAATCATATTGTGTCTTTCACCAATAGCGCCTTCCCACAAAGTGTGAATGTCACTTGTACAAATGGCAAGAGCAAGTGGTTTACAAATGGCATCCATTGGTCCACATACTGGTCTATCTTTTTCAATCCAACCAGATTCTCCGATTTTTAGCATTGCATAGCCTTTCATATTAATTTCCTCCTTAAGCATGTGCAGTGTTAATATCACTTATGCAAATTTTAACAAGTAATAATATTCTTATGCAATAGTTTTGACCGAAGAAAGTTAAATATTTCACATAAAGTTTACAATAAACCCCATCAATAATAACGAGTCTATTCTAGACAAAAAGAAAAACTCTCTTTCGAGAGTTCTCTAACCGGCAACGTG
>ERZ1034992.126-NODE-126-length-48635-cov-7.049300_pt1 | contig 48635 bp, 54 predicted proteins | sample MGYA00520695_ERZ1034992 | MGnify/ENA primary metagenome ERZ1034992 (study PRJEB33766, sample SAMN09781778) | gut metagenome | biome: gut microbiome | host: Homo sapiens | place: Madagascar | study: EMG produced TPA metagenomics assembly of the PRJNA485056 data set...
TGGCACTGCCACCACGGTACAAAAAATGAGCGATGGTGGCACTGCCACCACGGTATAAAAAATGAGCAATGGTGGTACTGCCACCACGGTACAAAAAACGAGCGATGGTGGTACTGCCACCACGGTACAAAAAACGAGCGATGGTGGCACTGCCACCACGGTATAAGAAACAACCTGCATTCTATTGTCGAATACATGAAAATGGCGTTTGCTTGTTTTAATTTTGCACTGTTCAATTCTGTTTTCTTGTTGTTGTAACTCTGGTTCTTTCTGACGATCTCGTACTCAAGGCGTGTTTATTTCTGGTACTGAGAGGAGGTCATATGACTGATGAGAAAAAGGCTGAGCCGGGTGTATTGAAAAGTACTCTGTCAATTAATCTTCATACTTATTATGCGATTCGTTTGTGGGAAGGTCGCAAGCCTGAGCCTGGCGCTGATAAGTCTGAGCGTCGTCGCAGAATCATTGGTATGCCAGGTGTTATTTCAAGGGCAAAAATCGCATCAAAAGATTCTGAGAATGACAATCCGTGGGCAGATATGTTTTTGTTCAACCTTGAGGAAAAACTGAGCAAATCCAAACAGGAGATCGATTTACTGGTTGAACAACTGAATGAGGTTTTACGGAATGTGCCGGGGGATATTATTATTTCTGGTGTTGCATCAACCAGTCCTGTCAACATTGGTGTGCACAGCCGATCGCCTCTGGGGTATAAGAGCGTCTGGTTACTTGTGGGATATGATGAGTTGGTGCTCAAAGCCTTTCAGGCGTTTCATTATGGTCTTATCGCCCGGGCGCGTCGTGATGAGCTCCTGAATGCCGGTGGACATGCGGTACGTCAGATCTGCGCCCTTGCACAGAGCTATAAAACTGTGCCCGCAACCAGAAGTGATATTTCTTCAGGATCACAAAAAGGAAAAGAGGCTATTAGCCGCTACGGTATGCCTGATCCTGATGTCCTTAGTGGAAAGAAACGTTCCTCTTTTTCTGCTCCTCTTAAATAATCTGGTAACACTATGCGTCTCTATTTATGCGAAAAACCTTCACAGGCCAGTGACATTGCCAGAGTGCTTGGGGCTGCCAGACGCGGTGAAGGCCTGATTGAAGGTAACGACTTTGTTGTGACATGGGCTTTTGGTCATTTGCTGGAGCAGGCTCCACCGGAGGCGTACGGTGAGCAGTATGGCAGTCCCTGGAGCATTGAGGTTCTGCCGGTTATTCCTGAAGAGTGGCAGATGGTGGTGAAGGATAAGATCGCCAGGCAGTTTAATGTTATCAGGCGTCTTCTCGGTAAGGCAGATGAAGTAGTGATTGCCACCGATGCTGATCGGGAAGGCGAAATTATTGCCAGAGAACTGCTTGATTATTGTGGCTATACAGGAGTAGTTCGACGCCTCTGGTTATCCGCACTGGATGAGAGCAGTATCAGGGAAGCGCTGGGCAGAATACTTCCAGGAGAGAAAACTGCGCGTTTATATGAGGCCGGTAAGGGGCGCAGCCGGGCAGACTGGCTGACGGGGATCAACCTGACGCGTTTGTACACGATGAAAGCCAGGGAGTGCGGCGTGTCTGGTGTTCTCTCGATTGGCAGGGTGCAGACTCCCACGCTTGCGATGGTGGTCAGACGGGATGCGGAAATTAAAAATTTTATCCCGGTACCTTACTGGCAACTGAACCTCTGGCTTGAGAAAGACAACGTGCGTTTTCGCGCAGTCTGGGTTGCGGCAGAGCAGTACTGTGATGCGGAAAAGCGGTGCGTGAATGTGCAGGCTGCCACAAGCGTCCAGTCGCAGTGTCGTCAGGCCGGTGTTGCTGTAGTCAGAGAGGTCAGCAGCAAAAGAGAGAAGACGCCGCCTCCGCTTTGTTTTTCACTCGGTACACTGCAGGAGGTCTGCTCGAAAAAATTTGGTTTAGGTGCGCAGGCCGTTCTTGATATAGCCCAGTCGTTGTACGAAAAACACAAGGCAACGACGTATCCCCGTACTGACTGTGGTTATCTGCCGGTATCAATGCATAAAGAAGTGCCGGAGGTTCTGGCGGCTGTGGCAAACACCGATCCGGACATTGCCCCTGAACTGGCAAAACTCAGTCCTGATATTGTTTCCAGAGTCTGGAATGATAAGAAGATCACTGCGCATCATGCGATTATCCCCACCCGTCAGGCGTTTAATATTGGTGCCCTGAGTGATAACGAACTCAGGGTTTACCGGTTAATCCGTCAGCATTATCTGGCTCAGTTTTTACCCGTGCAGGAAGCGGACGTCACTGAAGCCACTTTTGTTGTTGCCGGGCAGTTATTTGGCACGCGAGGACGGGTGGAAGTGGTGAAAGGATGGCGTGCGCTTTTTATTGCAGATGCGCCGCATGATGAAGATGAGGGGGGCGATACAGAGCAGACAATGCCTCTGCCTGTTCTGGCTAAGGGGGATGAATGTCGTCTTGTTGAAGCTGAACTGAAAGAGATGAAAACCACGCCTCCGCGTCACTATACGGAGGGCACGCTCATTGCTGCGATGAAAAATGCGGCGGGAATGGTGAGCGATCCGGCACTGAAAAAAGTGTTACGCGAGAATGCCGGACTGGGCACGGAAGCAACCCGTGCTGAAATACTGGAGACACTGTTCACCCGTAAATATATTGAGAAACAGGGTAAGCATATCCGGGCAACACAACTGGGGGCAGAGTTGATTGCAGGATTACCTGAGGTGCTGACCAGTCCGGGAACCACGGCACTGTGGGAGCAGGCCCTGGATGATATTGCACAGGGTAAACTGTCGCTGGCGTCATTTATGGAGAAGCAGAAACAGTGGCTGAATCACCTCGTCTCGGGCGCCCGACGGCAGCAGTTGCAGATTACGGCACCAGTGACGCCGGTATGCCCACTTTGCCAGGGCAGAATGCGGAAGCTGAAAGGTAAGAACGGAGAGTTCTGGAGTTGCCAGCGTTACCCGGAGTGTAAAGGCGTGATTTCAGAGCAGAAAACGTCACACAGTAAACGCGGCGGCAGAAAAATTAAAAAGCGTGGATGATGATTACTTCCTTTTTTTTATTTGTTAAAGTGCATACGCTTTGATGCGTACCCTGCTGACCACAGTAAAAAGAGCGGGCAGCTCTGAGGTCCGGTGATCCGTTTTTCACACCGACGGGATCACAAGGCGCATATACTCCGTGAAAACCGCGTCGGGAGCGATCCCCGGAGCTTGATGAGATAAACTTCAGGGCTGGTAACCCCGGGCACCGTTTTTACGGTGCCCTTTTTATTTTGGTGTTGACTTTCTTTGTGTGAGCTTTAAATATGACATGGCTAACTTGTCGCTCCGGCGACCACCAATGTTCCATAGTGGCCTGTGAGGAACGCCTTCGGGTGGCCCATGTCGCTCCGGCGACCACCAATGTTCCATGTGGCCTGTGAGGAACGCCTTCGGGTGGCCCATGTCGCTCCGGCGACCACCAATGTTCCATATGACCTGTGAGGAGCGCCTTCGGGTGGTCAGTTTTACACCTCCGTAGCCTGAAAGGAGCTGTGAGTACTGAAGGGATACATCCCTGACGTACGGGCAAATCTGCACACCTTTGAGAGCAGATGTCACCGCTTTTTACGTGTGATGAAGGCTTTTTTTACTGCACAGACAGCCGGAAATACAGCTGATTCCGGCCCCCGACGGGAACTATCACACCCGTCAGGGGCGGTGGTGTTCTCCGTCATATCTTTTTTTATCCATGGAGAACACATCATGTCTGCAACAAATACTTCTTCTGCAAAAGCTGAATACTTCAATCTGACCGTAAAAGGTCTGGGGTACCTCAGTAATGTACGTCAGGTTAACCATCAGAATGGCTCGTTCCTTTGCTGCGTGATTAACGCACTGAGTGGACCAACGGACAATCCGTCCTATACGCGTTTTGATGTTACGGTTGTTGGTAAAGATGCAACCACCCTGATCTCTCGCTGCCAGAAAGCAGTGGATGAGGACCGTAAGGTTTTGCTTGGCTTTGCGTTAAGCAACCTGGCCACCGATATCTTCACCCTGAACAAGGGAGAGCATGCCGGTGAGCAGCGCGTCAGTCTGAAAGCCCGCCTGATCAAGGTTGACTGGATTAAAATAGGCCAGGAGCAGGTCTATAAGGCTGAAAAAGCGGAGTCCCTGCCACCGCAAAATGGCACAACTAAACGTCAATACGCAGAAAACTCTTTCTGATCGTATTTTCCTCAGCCTCCCTGATGATGAAAACAGACCACCATCAGGGAGGTCTGTTTTCTTATCGTTTTTGAAAACTTTAAGGAAACACATATGAACCGTCAAAACGGCATTCTTGCAGCTGCGGCTGGCTATACATTACCCCTGGAAATTCTCAAAAGTACGCGTGGATATTATATTGGCACTCAGTGTTCTGAGGGGCCGGTGTCCCGTGAATCTGAAGAGTATTTCAAAAAACATGATCAGGCTGAACAGGCGCTGAAAAATGGCACCTGGACACAGCGTTGTGACTGGTAATGAGGGGGGAGTATGGCTTCACGTGGCGTAAACAAAGTCATCCTGCTTGGGCATCTGGGACAGGATCCGGAGGTCAGGTACTTTCCTAACGGTGGTGGTGCAGTGGCGAATCTGTCACTGGCGACCAGTGATACCTGGAAGGATAAACAGAGCGGTGAAATGAAGGAAGTGACCGAATGGCACCGCATTGTTATTTATGGAAAACTGGCAGAAATCGCCGGAGAGTACCTTCGTAAGGGCTCTAAGGTCTATATCGAAGGTCAGCTGAAAACCCGTAAGTGGTTTGACCAGCAGAACGGTGTGGACCGTTATTCAACTGAGGTTGTTGTGGGAGTGAATGGTGTCATGCAGATGCTGGGTTCACTGCGTCAGCAGGGCACTGCCGGTAATGGTGCTTCTGCACCTGCACAAGGGGGCTGGGGACAGCCGCCGAAGACGGCCGGACAGGCTGGTCGTGCACCCCAGACAACATCAACGGGTAATGGTGCACCACCAATGGACTTTGACGATGATATTCCCTTTATGGGGCTCGGGTATGGCATGGAACGACGAATTATTCATGCCATGTAACATCAACCATGGGGCGTTACGCCCCACTTTTTTATCCGGAGGTTCCGTGAGTGAAAAAGTTAATAAAACCAGCCTGATACATGATGCGGCGTTCAGGAAGACACTGAAGGACCCTGCAGCCGCGAGGGACTTTCTTGAACAGGTATTGACACCGTATCAGAAATCCCGCTGTAATCTTGATACAATAGAACTTGAACCCACGACGTTTGTGGCAGAAAGTTTACGCCAGTCTGCCTGCGATGTTTTGCTCAGCATGAAGACAAATGACGGGAAGGACGGGTACATTTATACTTTAATAGAACACCAGAGTTCGCCGGATAAATTTATCCCACTGCGCATGATGCGTTATATCCTGGCGGTGATGGAGCAGCATATTGAAGAGCATAAGTGTGCGCCAGTAGTGATCCCGGTGCTGTTTTATCATGGTGCAAAGCGGCCATATCCGTATCCGATGAACTGGGTGGATTGTCTGGATGACCCGGTGTACGGACGCGAGATTTATGGCGAGCAAAAGCCATTCAGCCTGGTGGATGTCAGCACGCTTACCGATGATGAAATTGAACACTATCACCGGATGGCGGCGCTGATGTTCACGATGAAGTCCGGCACCAGTGGTGATGTGATTGAGCTGATTGGTAAATCAATCACACTGACGGATAAGTATGGCAGCAGCGTTCACCAGAATATCGTGCTGACTTATCTGATGGAACTTTACCAGATGGATTTTGCTGAACTTTCTGAAGCAGTATCCACACACTATCCCAGCCACAAGGGGGTGATTATGACGATAGCAGAGCAACTGGAAGAGAAAGGTCTGGAGAAAGGTCGTGCTGAAGAGCGCTCCAGATTAGTGCTCATGATGAGACAAAAGGGAAAATCTCTGGAGGAAATCAAAGATTTTCTGGATCTGACAGATGAGCAGTTGCTGCAGGCCCTGGATTACGTCCCGGTGCAGCGTAATGGTGCGCTAAACCAGGACTGAATAACCGGAAGACTCCGTTCCCTTTTACACCACGCCTGCCTTGTGCAGGCGTTTTTTTGGTAGTTTCTGGCAGTGACAGATATTGAGCTGACTGGTAAATCAATCACACTGACGGATAAGTATGGCAGCAGCGTTCACCTGAACACGGTGCTCACTTATCTGCTTGAACTTTACCAGATGGATTTTGCTGAACTTTCTGAAGCAGTATCCACACACTATCCCAGCCACAAGGGGGTGATTATGACGATAGCAGAGCAACTGGAAGAGAAAGGTCTGGAGAAAGGTCGGGCAGAAGAGCGCAAAAAAGCGCTTGAAGCCACTTATGCATCTGTCCGCCGCATGAGTGATATGGGGATGTCGACAGAAGTCATTAAGCAGGCACTTCAGCTTTCTGATGAGCAGATTCGGGAAGCTCTTCATAATTAACTTTTCATCATAATGATGTGGCAAAGCGCGACTGATGAATCAGAATGCGTTATGCCCTGTAAACAAAGCGCCTGCTATTGTGCAGGCGTTTTTTTTGTCAACCGGAAATCAGTTGTTCATTGAGCCGGTCTGGACTTCTTCTGCAAATTGACCTCTGACTTTATCACTTCACCGCAGAGGTAACTTCCTGATGAAAACATCCCTTCTTCTTTCCGTGCTGTCCGCCTGCGTACTTCTGACCGGCTGTCAGGGGCAGCAAAAACTGCTGCAGCGGGATGCGGCTGTTCCGGTACCGTCGGTGACGGTCAGCAATAATGTCCGTCCGGCCAGCCCTGATATGTACGCGGGGACGACCGTGCCCGAGGTGGTGCGTTATGACCGCTATCTGCTGGTTAACACTCATCCGGATGCGGTACAGCGGGATCCCCTTTCCCAGGTGATTGACATCCGTATTCCGGCATCCCTGAAGCCGACGGTGGCAGATGCGATGCGTTATGCCCTGAAACAGTCGGGCTACACGCTCTGTGCCACCGGACCGGCCAACGGGGTGCTTTATCGTCAGGCGTTGCCGGCAGTGCAGTATCAGACGGGGCCGCTCAGGTTGCGTACCGCCCTGCAGATGATGGCCGGTCCGGCGTGGCAACTTGAAGTTGATGATGTGCAGCGGGTTGTCTGTCACAGCCTGCGGGAAGGTTATCAGTTGCCGCCGGGCCAGTTGGCGCCGGTACCGGCCGGTGTCAGGGACGCAGGAGCGGGGCTTAAAAAATGAGTGAAAAAAAACAGAAGACATTACCGTCAGTGCATTCATCTCCTCTTGATGGGTGGACCTGTGTGTCACCCATGCTTTCCGTGGGATTTGTACTGACCGTTCTGGTGGCGACCATTCTGGCGGTTTGCGGCCTCTATCGTTACAGCGGGGAGCAGGATGAACGCATTGCCGCACTGGAGGGGCAAATGAAAACGTATTCAGATGCTTTCGCGTTGTCGGGAAGTGAGCTGGAACCGCTCAGGTCCCGGCTGGCTGAAACCGAAAAACAGCTGAAAAGCGTGACGGAGCGACTGACATTGCTGGAGCAACGACCTGTACTGACGGAGGAAGAGTATGCACGCACTGGTCAGATGGCCGCCAGCCTGGCATCACTGCAGGCCACGCTGGCGCAGCAGGGAGAAACGCTTCGTGCGTATGACCTGCGACTGGAGAAGCTGGAGAAGACGCCATTCACCCCGGTATCACCGTCATCTGCGAAAGGAACGGGCACGGTGAAGAGCACACCGGCGGTCACGCCACGCCAGAAAAAGGGCTCTTCCGGCGTTTCAGTTATCAGCCGCAGCGCACCGTTTGTGCTGACAGGTACGGAGCAGCGTGGCGGACGCACATATGCTGCGGTGGCTCCCCGTGGATTTACCCGTCTTTCAGATGTGACGCTGCTGGGTGAAGGGGAGAGCACGGCCGGCTGGATGCTTGAGCGTGCCGGACGGGGAGAAGCCTCGTTTCGGGTGAACGGACGTCAGGTCCGGGTCATGGTGGAGTGATGAAATGAAAATGAAGAATCTGTCACCGGTGCTCATGCTGCTCATTTCCCTGCAGACGGTGGCTGCCGTACGGGAGAGTGCGCCCGAGGGCACACGCACGCAGGCCTCTTCGCAGGTCAGTACCACCACTCAGGCGCTGCAGCAACAGGCCGCTCAGTGGGGCGTCACTGAGGAGGATTACCGTCGATACCGGGCTCTGATGGAGGGACCGCGGGGGATGCAGTCCCCCGGTCTGGATCCGCTGACGGTGCTGGGGATTGAAGCACGGACGGATGCGGAACGCCGGCAGCTGGCTGAGAAATGGGTGAAGGCCGAATATGAGCGGACTGAGAAGGAACTGGCATTTCAGCGGGAAGTCAATGCGGCCTGGAAGCGCCTTTATCCGGGCGTTATGCCGGTCAGCCTGGGGAAAGGGGGCGGGCTGCTGAACGACAACGGCGGACGGCTGGCGTTGTTTGTGAAAGCGAAAGACTGTGGCACCTGTGATGCACGACTGGCATCAGTGCTGTCTTCGGGGCGGCAGGTGGATATTTACCTGGTTGACAGTCAGGGCAGTGACAATCTGCTGCGGCAGTGGGCACTGGAGCACGATATCCCTGTGGACCGGGTGAGAAGCCGCCATATTACCCTGAATCATGATGCCGGTCGCTGGCTGCGTTTTGGTGAAGGCAGAATGCCGGTTGTACTGCAGCAGGGAGCGGACGGATGGCGCGTGGCAGCCTTCTGACAATGGCGCTGTTGAGCATGGCTGTCAGCACTCTCTGCCGGGCGGGGGCGCATGATATCCCTGAGGGGTATGTGCGCGTGGCTGCCGTGCATGGTGTGCCTGCAGAAGTGCTCTATGCCGTCTCTCTGACAGAGACGGTGATGGCGCCCTCTGCGATTGCCGGTGTGATGAAAAAACGGGATGCGGATTTCCGCCTTCCGTCCGTTGCACGTCCCTGGCCGTGGACCATCAATGTGGCGGGTAAGGGCTACCGCTATGCCAGTCGCCTGGAAGCCTGGCAGGCACTTCAGGTTTTTCTGACACGGTATCCGGCCCGGCGGATTGACGTGGGAATTGCTCAGGTCAATCTGGGCTGGAACGGGCACCGTTTCTCCTCCACATGGGCGGCATTTGATCCGTACATCAGTCTGAACACCGCAGCGACCATCCTGAGTGAATGCCGTCGTCGTCATCCTGTCAGCTGGCTGCAGGCGGCCGGTTGTTATCATCATCCGGCAGGTGGTGCTCCGGCAGTACGCTACACCGCAGTGGTCAGACAACATATTGAGCGTCTTCATCGTGATGCGGTGAAGACCGCAGAGCAGCATGACGGCCTGACCGCCATGCATCCCCGTTATATCTGGACAGAACCCCGGGAGTGATACCAGTGAAACGATATGTAATGACGGCAGTGTGGCCCCTGCTGCTGTGCGCGGCTCAGGCTGGCGCGGAACTCAGGGTTATTGCGGACATTGGCGGCAGTGATGCCTCCGTGTTTTATGAGGCAATCAACCGCCAGGAGGGGAGCAGTACGCCTCCCCCGGTTACGGCGCCTCTGCCGGCGCAGGGAGAGACGCTGGCGCTGCCCGTGACCACGCCGGAAATGACGCCGGGTGAGGTGACGCCGCGACCACTGCAGTTGCCGGGGATCGGGGCGCTGTTTCTGGTGGGAGACGATGCGCTTTCCCGTCAGTGGCTGCAGGCGAATGCGGCCGCTCTCCGTGAGCGGCAGGCTGTCGGTATGGTTGTCAGCGTGGCGGATGAAAACAGCCTGAGAACGCTGCGTGAGCTGGCGCCCGGCGTGATGATGGTACCATCATCGGGGTCAGCACTGGCACGCCGTCTGCAGCTGAATCACTGGCCGGTACTGATAACGGACAGCGGAATATCCGGGGTGGTGACACCGTGATGCTGCGGCAAATGACGGATATTGTGCCGGATAAGATACCGTACGGCGTTCTGCTGTGTGTCCTGACCGTGTTGTTCCTGCTTTTCCCCGTCCTGTGTGGTCGCCGCCGGCGTCGTGAACGCGCCAGTGAGTGGCGTCACCGCCATTACCGGCGCAAGGCTGAGCGTGTGCTGGCGCAACTGTCGTCGCTGCCGGAGGGCGGTGCAGGCGTGAAATACCTGCGAAAAATTAACCCGTATGTGTTTGAAGAACTGCTGCTTCTGGCGTTTGAACGCAGGGGAATGCGGGTTATCCGCAATTCCCGCTACAGCGGCGACGGAGGGCTGGACGGACAGGTGCTGATTGACGGCGAGCGGTGGCTGATTCAGGCCAAACGCTATGGCCGCACCATCCGACCGTCACATATCGATGATTTTGGTGAATTACTGCGTCGTGAAGGTTGTCGTGGATTTTTTGTTCACACCGGGCGTACGGGACCGGCCAGCCGGGCACGGCTTGTGCTGTGGCCGGATATTGAACTGGTCAGCGGACAGCGTCTGCTGAAACTGCTGAACGGGCGATTACTGACCGGTGAACTCACCGGAGAAAAGCGAAGATGACAGGAGAGCGGGGATGAACGTTTCATTTACTGAACAGGTGCAGAGGAATATGCCGCAATGGGCGAATGAACCTTTACGGGCATGGGATGCGGCAGAGTTTGCGGCAATGTCGGATTTTATTACGGAACACTACTGGACGGGGCAGGGCAGCATCAATGTATTCCGCATTGTGGGGACAGACCATCCACAGTATGCCGGCATGAGCTGGCTGGAGTTGCTGGAGCGCGGTAAGCGTATGGATATCAATATCCCGTTGGTGGAGAAGAACCCGGGGTATTACACGCAGGCAGAACAACTGCATGCCGGGATGAGTTTTGTCAGCACGGATGGCATTCACTGGTATGTCAGTGCTGATGGTAATCACCGCAGTTGTCTGGCCCGCTTTCTGTTTCACCTGCAGGGAGAGGAGCGCACACAGCTTCACAACGTGGCCCAGAGCATTTATCACGCAGACCGGGCGTTCTGGTCTGCCTGTCGGGAAATTCACAATCTGGCTGATGTTCTCTCCCGGCATGGTGTGTATCTTCGTCTGCAGACCCGGCGGCAGTGTGTTTCCCGCGAAGACCTGGCCTGCTGGAAAGTGGACCGTTTCAGAACAGAGGCTCAGCTGACAGTGGATGACGGACGGGCTGGCGGACATGCGTCTGCGGTGTATAAGGTATTGTTACTGAGTGCAGAAGACGCATGGCGGGAGGTGAGGAAATTACAGAACAGAGCTGAGGCGTTGTCAGCGTCACCGGAGACAGATATCCCCCGCTCATGGTGGCTGCGCCTTTTACAGCGAGGACGCGGACATGAGTAACCGTTATGTTATTGAGGCGTTACTGAGGCCTGCTGTGGAGTTCAATACGGCCGTGGTTGCGGCAACGGCAGCCGGTGTCTGTGTGACAGCTCCCTGGGCGGTGGCGCTTGCGCCTTCGGTCAGTTATGTCACAGCTGCCGGATTTGGCGTTCTGGCGGCTGTCCGTTTCCGCCAGGGCATGAAAATCATCCGCTACCGACGCAATCTGCGTCGGTTACCCCGCTATGTGATGAGCACGCGGCAAATTCCTGTCAGCCGTCAGCGACTGTTTCTGGGGCGGGGATTTCGCTGGACACAGAAGCACACCCAGCGCCTTCAGGACACGCTGCGACCGGAGGTTGCGCACTATCTTCAGCCGGGCAGTCTGTACCGGACAGCGCGCTGGCTTGAAATGAAAACGGAGCACAGTCTTCCCTGGATTGGGCAGCTTATTCGTCGTGACTCGCCGCTGAATCCCGTCCGTCCCCTGCCGCCGGTGGGAGGAAATCCTGCCCTGCATGGTATTGAGCCGGATGAGCAGGATGTGACGCTGGCACTGGGTGAACGTGTGGGGCACACCATTGTCTATGGCACCACCCGTGTCGGGAAAACCCGTCTGGCAGAGTTGCTGGTCACCCAGGATATCCGGCGGGGAGAAGTGACCATCGTTTTTGATCCCAAGGGGGATGCAGATCTGCTGCTGCGGGTCTGGGCTGAAGCGCACCGGGCCGGGCGGGGGGATGAGTTGTATATCTTTCACCTTGGCTGGCCTGAAATTTCAGCCCGTTACAATGCGGTGGGACGCTTTGGTCGTGTATCGGAAGTGGCTTCCCGTGTTGCTGGTCAGTTGTCCGGTGAAGGTAATTCGGCGGCTTTCCGGGAGTTTGCCTGGCGCTTTGTCAATATCATCGCCCGCGCCCTGGTGGCCCTCGGTGAGCGTCCGGACTATATGCTGATTATGCGGTATGTGAACAACATCGCTGACCTCTACATTCGCTATGCGGGGAAGGTGATCCGTGAGCGTCTGCCCGGACTGGAGCAGATTATCGCGAATAACCAGAGTGTTCTCAGCGAGGAAGATGTGCCCAGGACCATGCAGAACCAGCCGGATGCGGTGCGGATCTGGTCGATTGAAATGGCACTGAGCAGTGAGGACGGTAAAAAAATATACGATCCGATTCTGGATGGACTTCGTAGTGCTGTCCGTTATGACCGTACGTATTTTGACAAAATCGTGGCTTCCCTGCTGCCGTTACTGGAAAAACTCACCACCGGCAGGATTGCAGAGCTGCTGGCGCCGGACTATATGGATATGAGAGATGCGCGCCCCATTTTTGACTGGGAACAGGTGATTCGCAAAAAGGCGGTGGTTTATATCGGCCTCGATGCGCTCAGTGACAGTGAGGTGGCCAGTGCCGTGGGAAATTCGATGTTTGCGGACCTGGTGAGTGTGGCAGGGCATATATATAAACACGGTATGCATGCCGGTCTGCCGGCTGGCGGGGCGGGTAAAAATGTGGTGAACCTGCACTGTGATGAGTTTAACGAACTGATGGGCGATGAATTCATTCCGCTCATCAACAAGGGGGGCGGCGCCGGAATGCAGGTGACCGCGTACACCCAGACGTCATCGGATATTGAAGCGCGTATTGGTAATGCGGCCAAAACGGCGCAGGTTCAGGGGAACTTTAACAACATGATCATGCTGCGCGTCAGGGAGAACCGGACGGCGGAATTGCTGACCACACAACTGCCCCAGGTGGAGATTTACACGAAGACGCTGGTCTCCGGTCATCAGGATACGGCAGATGTGTCAGCCGGTCAGGATTTCACCTCCAGTACCCAGGATCGCGTCGGGACGGTGAAAGTCCCCCTGCTGGAGCCCGCAGATATTGTCACGCTGCCCAAGGGACAGGCATTTGCCCTGCTGGAAGGTGGACAGTTATGGAAGATCCGGATGCCGCTGCCGGCAGGTGATACGGATGATGTGCTGATGCCGGAGAGTATTTCCCGGGTGGCGGAGGCGATGCGACAGAATTATCACTCCGGTGAAGGATGGTGGAATGCTCCACCTTTAGTACAGGCGATAGCGACGGAGGAGGGAGGTGACCATGGCGGAAGCACGTCGTGATGCAGAACGCAGTCCGCAGTCCCGCCCTCCCCGTCAGCATGGGTTGCTGTACAATCTGGTGTGGGGCTGGCCATGGGCTCTGGTGGGGCTGCTCCTCTCCTCACTGTTACTGAGTCTGCTGATTGAGTATGCAGGTATGACGTTTTTCTGGCCTGATGAGGGGGCGGCACACAGTCGTGCCGTCATGAATACAGAGCTGGGCTGGCTGTCGACGGAGTTCACGCGCAGCCTGCTGCTGTCCACGCCGTCAGTGACGGTACCGGGCTGGATTTCCGTGGCGTATCAGTGGCTGTTTGTGGAAAGTGGTATGCAGTCATGGCTGCAGTCGCAGCAGGCGGTAACGGCGGCGGGGCGGAGTGTATCGCAGTTCAGCGGAGAGCTGAGCCAGTGGCTGGCATATCATCTTCATGATTACCTGCTGGCAACGGTTTATGTGGCGGTGGTGACGATGGTCAGGGTGATTATTCTCGTGCTGTCCGTGCCACTGTTCGTGATGGTGATCCTGGTGGCCGTGGTTGAGGGGCTGGGCAGACGTGATCTGCGCCGGTATGGTGCCGCATATGAATCCAGCTTTGTTTATCACCATGCGAAAAAGTCTATTAAACCGGCGATATATATTCCCTGTATTCTCTATCTTTCCTGGCCGACGGCCGTGTACCCGAATCTGCTGATATGGCCGGCGGCCATGCTGCTGGGTATGGCTGTCACCGTGACAATGGCATCCTTCAAGAAATATTTATAATCCACAGAGGCCGGACACCCTGATGCAAAACTTGTTTTGTGGCAGGGTGTCGGCAGACAAGCCACGCCCTTACGGTCAGTGCGCGTCAGTGTCCGAGTAATGACAATGCCGGAATAACAACAATGTTGACGAAAACAATGAACATCGTGATGGCCTTGACGACGTCATAGATTCACGGAGGCAACGTGGTTCTTCATAAATGAAAAAATACACAACTGCGTATTCCACAACCGTGATCGATTTAGATGCCAAACCATGATCGATTCAGATGCCATTTTGCAACACAACACAAACCCAGGTCAGAAGAAACAGGGCCCAGAACGGAAGAGCGGTACGGAGAAATTCCATGCTGATGTGTTTCCTCTTTTTATTGTTAATGAGGTGTCATTAACGGGAAACTGTAGTGATGCCGTGTTTTAATAAACAGGAATAAATCATTCAGGATGGAATGAATTTATTTGAACAGGCCTGGAACAGCGTGATGCAGAAACTGGCAATGCTGACCGCCCCTTTATCCACCCCCGTGTATTCTCCCGTAAAAATTTTCAGTTTTGCAAATAGAGTTTATCGCTGATCCCTCCCCCTGCCTTACGCATGCTGTACGCACCCATTGATTCTGACGGAGGTGCGTATGTTTTCTCTTCCTGCATTATCCCGGAAAACGGCCGGTCTGACGGGGACCGCCGGGATGATGCTTCTCGTGACCCTGGTTCTGCCCGTTCAGGCCGCTGAAAAGGATGAGCTGGCGACGGTCATGCGCCAGCTTGATCAGGTCCGTGCGGCGCTTGATCGGGCCAGAACGGCGTCCCTTCAGGCCACGCCCCACGACGGGCGTTATTTTTTCGACTATCCGCGTGCTCAGGCTGACATTCAGACCATGCAGGAGGGGATCGACCGTTATCTCACGCCCTCCCGGGCGCAACCACGTAACGGCAGTGCCGTGACCGGTGAATACCGGCGGGAGCGTCCCTGATGGCACTGACGTCGGCACAGGCTGCGGCCTTTAAGGTGGCATCCGGAGATGTGGATCTGAACGTGCTGCATCTGTCCTTGCTGGGATTACTGATTGCCGTTCTCTTTCTCTGGGCTGCCTGGGGACTGTCGGATGTCTGGTCTGGCTGGCGAAACGGTGACGTCAGGGAGTCTGCGTTTATCTGGTTTACTGCCCGCACTGTTCTGCTGCTGGTTGCCAGCATCTGGATGTTTGCGGGTTGATTCATGGTGTGACTTTTTAAGGAGAAATCTATGCGTAAAAAAGGGCTTACTGTCAGCCGTCTGCGCCTGATGGCGCGTCTGGCGGGAATGGCCATGGTGACGTTTCTGCTGGGCAGTCTGACACCGGCACTGGCCGATCTGCCGCAGATTGAACCGCCGTCGTCCGGTGGTGGTGGCGGACTTTTCGGGCAAATCAAAGGTTATTTCCAGGATGGCATTGTGCTGATTGGTCTGGTGATCGCCGCGGCTGCCTTTGTGAAAGTGGCGGAGGCGGCCGTTACCACGTTTTCAGAGGTGCGGGACGGCAAGACGGGCTGGGGGCAGTTCGGGGCCATTATTGTGGTGGGGGTGGTACTGCTGGTCGCGGTCATCTGGCTGCTTGGTAAATCCGCGTCCATCATCCTGTAAGCAACAGTGGGAGCTGGTTATGGAGACCATTCGTTTTCTGCCCGACCGTCTGAACGCCGAACCGACGGTGTTCAGGGGGTTCACCACCCCGGAACTGGGGCTGGCTGCACTGACCGGGTTCTTCACCGGTCTGCTGTGGTCACTTCCTTTTGTGCCGGTGTTCGGGTGGGTGATTATACCCACCGGCGCCCTGCTGACCCCGCTGGTTCTTGTCTGGACCGGGGGGGCATGGATCAGCCGTCTGAAGCGGGGGAAACCGGATAACTGGCTATGGCAGCGTCTTGAGGAGAAAAAAGCGGCGCTGGGCGTGGGACGCTCCGGGCTTATCAGGGAGGCCCGGGGCTGGTCCCTGCGCCGTACCCGTGTCAGAGGGGGTAAATCATGAGCCGTTTTCGTCATGCCCTGAAGGATCGTGATCAGCATATTCTGACGCTGAGGGTGTTCAGCGGTGTGCTGTGCGGACTTCTTCTTATGGTCACTATCGGGTGGATGACGGCCCCTGACCGGCTGACCATTCATAATCCGCCGGATCTGCGTTCCGGCAGTACGCGTCCGTGGTGGGAAGTTCCTCCGTCAACGGTCTATTCCTTTGCGTTCTACATTTTTCAGCAACTGAATGCCTGGCCGAAAAATGGCGAGGTGGATTATCCGGCGAAAATACATGCACTGTCGGCCTATCTGACACCGTCATGCCGGGAGATCCTGGAGACGGATGCCCGTCGTCGTAAGGATGCAGGAGAACTGCTGGATCGTGTTCGTGTGGTGTATGAGATCCCTGAGCACGGTTACGGCGGGCGTTACAACCGTGACCCTGTCACGGTGGAGGGGCGGGACAACTGGCTTGTCCGTCTCGACCTGGTGGCGGATGAGTATTTTCATGCAGAGCCGGTCAAACGGGCACTGATCCGCTATCCGATGAAAGTGATGCGGATGGAGGGCGATCCGGAGCGTAATCCGTTTGGTCTTGTGCTGGACTGCTACAGCTCCACGCCACAGCGTCTGGAAGCCGTGAAGGGAGGTGGTGAATGAAAGCCGGCATTGTGTGCAGTCTGCTGCGTCCTGCCGTCATGATGATGTCGTTGTCAGTGCTGAGTCTGACGGCACAGGCGGATGAACTGATGAAGTGGGAGCGTATACCGCTGAATATCCCGCTGAAGGTGGGGCAGGAGCGGGTGATTTTTGCGGATAAAAATGTGCGGGTGGGCTTCCCTCCGGCGCTGAATGGAAAACTGCGGGTCCAGAGTACCGGTGGTGCGGTCTACCTGAAGGCAGACAGTGCATTTCCGCAGACCCGGGTTCAGCTGCAGGATGTGGAAAGCGGGGAAATGATCCTGCTGGATGTCACTGCGGGGGAAAAGGGAACCACGGAGCCCGTGCGTATCGTGTATGACGGAGACGTGAGTACGGTCAGCCGTGCTGCCGGGAGTGATGTACAGACTGTGAAAAGTCGCAGCAGCAACGGGAAGCCGGGGACGGATAATAGTACTCAGGCCCGTCGCACGGAGCCCCGTTATGCTGAGCCCCTGCCGGTGCTGTTGACCCGGTATGCGGCACAGTCCCTGTATGCACCACTGCGCACCCTTGAACCGGTGGCGGGGATCAGACCGGTGGTGCCACATCTTCCCCGGCAGATCACCACGGTTTATCCGTCAGAGCCGCTGACTGTTTCACCGGTGGCGGCATGGGCAGCCGGTGGCCGGACGGTGGTGGCCCTGAAACTCACCAGTACGGTAAGCAGGCGTATTGTGCTTGATCCCCGGGCCCTTCAGGGGCGTTTTGTGGCGGCGACTTTCCAGCATCGCTGGCTGGGTGCTGCCGGTACGCCGGAAGATACCACGATGCTGTATGTGGTGACGGCGGGCAGTCCGGAGAAGGCGTTTGTGGAAGAGCCTGTGACGTCCCGCAGGGGCGGGGAGGTGACGCATGCAGATTAAGTCCAACGCGCTGGTGAAATTTGTGGTGCCCGCTGTTGTTCTGGTGGGGCTTGCAGTCACGATGAAAAGCTGCAAAACGCAGGAAAATGTTGCTGACCGCGGGGAGCAGGCCCGGGCCTTATCCGGATTATCGTCAGAAGAGCTACGGGCTCTTGGGGTGGAAGGTGACACGCCGGAAGACACATTACGGACGCTGGTCGCCCGTATGAACCAGGTGCGGGACAATCAGAGAACGCTGGAGAAACAGAACTCGCAACTTCTTAAGGATAACGAGCAGCTGCGCAGGCGGAGCACGGATGTGTCCGGTCAGGTGAATGACGCTGTGGCAGGGGTACAGAAGACCTACGAGCAGAAGCAGCGGGAACTGCAGGAGCAGCAGCATTCCCTGATGTCGCAGATTGACGCCATGAAAGATCAACTGAGCCGGGCAGAGACGCTCAGTCGCCGCCAGGAAAGCGATATCCCGCCGGGGCTCGGGCTTGATGCGGGCGGCGGCAGTGGCGTGGTGATTTCGCAGGGGGCTGACGGGCTGATGTGGGTAAGTCCGGCCGATCAGTCTCAGGACGATCCCCTGAGCAGCAGTGGTTCAAAGGGAGGCCCTCGTTTTCCGACCTCATTCCTTGAGGACAACGCACTGAGTCGTCAGAAGGCTGAGTATGAGCAGCAGGTGAAGGGATACAGCAATGAACAGCAGCGAGCCACCACACAGGCGGTTTACACGCTGCCGGAAAATTCAACGCTGACAGGCAGTCGTGCGATGACGGCCCTGCTGGGGCGGGTGCCGATCAACGGCACTGTGACGGATCCTTACCCGTTCAAGATCCTGGTCGGGCGCGACAACCTCACGGCAAACGGCATTGAGCTGCCGGATGTGGAAGGGGCGATTGTCTCCGGCACGGCCAGTGGTGACTGGACGCTTTCCTGTGTGCGCGGGCAGGTGAACAGTATCACCTTTGTTTTTGCTGATGGCACGGTGCGCACGCTGCCGTCACCGGATGTCAACGGCACCACCAACAGCAATCAGCAGGCGAAGGGGAATGGTACTGGCGGGATTGGCTGGATCTCCGATGAAGACGGTATTCCCTGCATCAGCGGTACCCGTAAATCCAATGCGTCGAGTTATCTGCCAACGATATTTGCACTGTCAGCCGCCGGTGCAGCCGGGGATGCCCTGAGTGAGGGGCAGTATACCTCGCAGAACAATGTCAACGGTATCACCTCCACGCTGACCGGCAGCGCGGGGCAGGCTGTACTTGGTAAGGCGCTGTCCGGTGGAATGAATGAGACGGCAGACTGGGTGAGGCAGCGTTACGGGCAGACGTTTGATGCCATTTATGTTCCCCCGGGGAAAGCGCTGGCGGTACATATTACCCGACAACTGGCTATTGATTATGAAGAGCAAGGCCGCCGTGTGCGTTATGACTTCGCCCTGCCGGGTGAAGCAAACGACCACGGGGGGCTTGACTGAACAGGGAGAATACGTTTGTGAGACGATTACGGTTAGTTATGTGTATCCCCCTGGCTGCCCTGCTGTTATCCGGGTGCTCCACCTCGAAAGAGGAGCTTCTGCCGGCGGGCGATCAGACCATGCTTGAACTCTGGCAGGGGAAAACAACGGGGGGGAGCCAGCGACATGCGCAGGCCGCCAGGGAGACACTGTGGCGGCCCCTGACGTCAGATGAGAAACAGCAGGTACACAAGGAGGGCCAGAGCTACAGCAGGACGCAGGAAAGTGAAATCAGTCAGCAGTTTCCCCGTCTGCCAAACCCTGACATGGTGATGTACGTATTCCCGCATCTTGCCGGCGGGACGTCACCGGTGCCGGGATACAGCACGATATTTCCTTTTTACAGCAGAACGCAGTATGCGTTACCAGGTGAGCGTACGGAGGCGATGTAATGGCATTCACACTGTTTAAACGTCGCAATGTCACCACGCCATCTGAAACGGAGGCGGCAGGACAGGGTTTTGTTCCGCCTGTCCCGCCCGGGGCACAGCCCCTGAAACGTCCGGGGCAGATGACGCAGGAAGAGGAGGCCCGGGTTTATCATGCCGGGCCGTCAGTTATTGATTTTCTTCCCTGGGTGGAGTACCTGGATGAGGCTCAGTGTCTGCTGCTGGATGACGGAATGTCGGTAGGGGCTGTTTATGACGTGACGCCGGCGGCGACAGAAGGGCGTACGGATGAACGTCTTGAACAGATCAGGGACATGGTGGAGGACGCACTGCAGGACAGCTTTGATGAGTATGACACGCATCCCTGGGTGGTGCAGTTCTTCTGCCAGGATGAAAATGACGTGGATGCGTATCTTGATTATCTGAAAGGCTATGTGAAACCTCACGCGCAGGGAACGGCGTTTACTGAAGCCTGGCTGGGCGAAATGGAACGCCATTTGCGGGGAATTGCCCGCCCGGAAGGCCTTTTTACAGACACGCTGGTTACCGGTCAGCCGTGGCGGGGACAGCAGCGGAGAACCCGTATGGTGATTTATCGTCGTATCGCGAAGAACAACAGTGATCCGATGCCGCCGGTGGCCATGCTGAATCAGGTTTGCGATCGCGTTGTGTCGGCACTGGGGAGCGCCGGGGTGCGCTGTCACCGGATGAACGGTCTGCAGGTTCACAGTTGGTTACTCCGGTTATTTAATCCGGCACCGTCCTGGATTAGCCGGGAGGATTTGTACCGGATGGCCTCAAGAGCCGATCCCCGTGAGAACGCTGCGGATGTTATGCCGGTGATGACGGACTTTGCAGAAAGCCTGTGGTTTACCCCGCCTCATTCCGATCCGGAGAACGGGGTGTGGTGGATTGATGATCTGCCACATTGTGCCGTGGTGGTGGAGAAGCTCCGTACGCCACCGGAGCCGGGCGCCATTACCGGTGAGATGTCCCGGGGAGAAAAAACGGTGAATGCGCTGATGGATACGTTTCCGGAAGGAACGGTGCTGTGCATGACCATTGTGGTACAGCCACAGGACACCCTGGAGGAGCGGTTTACCCGGCTGTCGAAAAATGCCGTGGGTGAGAATACGGAGTCCATCCGGGCACGTCAGGATGTGAAGGTGGTGAAGGAGTTGCTGGGTAACCGGCATAAACTCTATCGTGCGGGGATCACTTTCCTTCTGCGGGCCGGTGATATGGACAGCCTGAAACGTAAACGGGTGGAGCTGACCACGGTTCTGCTGGGTGCAGGCCTGCAGCCGGTGCGACCGGAGTTTGATGTGGGGCCGCTGAACAGCTGGCTGCGTGCGCTGCCAATGTGCTTTGATCCGGATATGGACAGGAAGCAGTGGCACACACGTCTGATGTGGGTACAGCATCTCGCAGGGCTTCTGCCGGTGACCGGCCGGGAAACCGGTACAGGGCATCCCGGCTTCAGTTTTTTTAACCGCGGGGGAGATGTCCTGACGTTTGATCCCCTGAACAAACTGGATCGTACCCAGAATGCCCATCTGTTGCTGTTCGGGCCCACGGGGGCAGGGAAGTCTGCCACGCTGTGTGCCTCTCTGTCACAGGTGATGGCCGTGCATCGTCCCCGGTTGTTTATTGCCGAGGCGGGTAACTCGTTTGGTCTGCTGGCCGATTACTTTGAAAGTCTCGGGCTTTCAGTGAACAAAATCAGTGTCAAACCGGGGAGCGGTGTGACACTGCCGCCCTTTGCGGATGCGCATAAGCTGGTTGAAGAAGGGCAGACCCTGCAGAGTGTGGATGAGCACTCGCTGCCCGATCTGGATGGCGATGAAGAGGAGGAGAAACGCGACATTCTGGGAGAAATGGAAATCTCTGCCAGGATGATGATCACCGGCGGTGATCCGAAGGAAGAGGCCTCACTCAAACGTGCGGACCGGGCGATGATCCGTGAAGCGCTGCTGATGGCCACACACGCGACGTACCGGGAAGGGCGGCAGATGCTGCCGGAAGATTTGCAGGTGGCACTCCGGGAAATCTCCTGTGATGCGGGACGTAACGAGGTACGCCGGGCAAAGGCGGCAGAGATGGCGGAATCACTGGGAATGTTCACCCAGAAAGGGAGTTTTGAGGCGGAGCTGTTCAACCGCGAAGGCGAACTGTGGCCGGAAGCGGATGTGACGCTGATAGACCTGGGGCACCTGGCCCGTGAGGGGTATGAGGCGCAGATGGCGCTGACCATGGTGTCGATGACCAACATGATCAATAACATTGCCGAACGTGACCAGTATCTGGGGCGTGATATTGTGTTTGCCGTGGATGAGGCGCATATCGTGACGGTGAATCCGCTGCTCTCGCCCTATATGACGAAGGTGGTGAAAATGTGGCGTAAGCTGGGAGCCTGGCTGTGGCTTGCGACGCAGAACCTGAAGGACTATCCGGATATATCAGAGAAAATGCTGAACATGGCGGAATGGTGGGTGTGTCTGACGATGCCGCCGGAAGAGGTGAACAACATTGCCCGTTTTAAATCCCTGACGGAGGAGCAGAAGGCGGTGCTGATGTCGGCGAGCAAACTGTCCGGCTGTTATACGGAGGGGGTTGTCCTGGCGAAGAAGATTGAGGCGCTGTTCCGTGCGGTGCCACCGAGTCTTTATCTGGCGCTGGGGATGACGGAGAAGGACGAGAAGGCTGAGCGGCGCATGCTGATGAAGGAACATAACTGCAGCGAACTGGAGGCTGCGTTCCATGTGGCCCGTAAACTGGACAGACTGCGGGGACTTTCCGCCGTGGAGAGTGCGGCATGATGTATCTGAAATATCCGGAGCCGGAGCTGCAGACAGCGGTGCATCCGGGTGGCGTTGTGTTTTTTTTGCCGCCACAGGGTAAGCCCGGGGTGACAGAGATAACACAGCCGCATCTTCTGCGGCTGCGCTCACACCTTAATCGTCGTCTGGGCAGGCTGCGTCGTGTTGTATGCCAGCCCCAGCGGGTTGGCATGAACAGCAGCGTGGCGGTGACGCTGGAAGGTGATACCGGAAAGGTCTATCTGCTTGTTTCCGTGTGTGGTCATGAATGCTGGCCGTCAGAGGAGGAGTATACGCATCTGAGATGGTATATCCAGGTTGTTGATGCGGCCGATTTGTTCTATCTGCTGTTGTGGCTGAATGGTATGGAGGCAGAAAAATAAGCGCCAGCGTGTAACCGGCAGATGGGTTACGGGATCAATTCATACCTGCCGGTACACGCGTTTTTAATTAACACGTTTATTACATTACGGCAATATTTTTATCCGTCTTCACCGGAAGAATTCATCGACGGCATCATTCCACTCATGCCCTTCCACTGACCATTCTCTGCGTTAATTTTCATCATCCGGTTTTGAATTTATTGCTGCTATCGTGAAGTTTTCTGCGCACGCTGTCATTCAGATATTGTCTGACGGAGGCGTACCATGCACCGGATTATATTCTGTTCCCTGTTTTTCCTGCCGATGGCGGTGTCAGCCGGCATAACCCTTTATACCGATTCTCAACACCTTCCGGTCAATCCGCCTGCGGACGTACGGGTGATCCTGCTGGATGGCCCTGAACAACTGCAGGCGCGTTTTTTTGGTGCACTGCCCGCGGATGCCGCTGAGGCAGAAGCAAGGGTCAGGGCGCGTATGCAGTCCCCGGAGTGGGGGGCGATGCAGGCGGAGCTGGCTGAGCGTTACCGGGAGGTGGCGTATGCATGGTCACTGGGCGTGAAGAAATATCCGGCCGTGGTCTTTGATGATCGTGAGGTGGTCTACGGTACCACGGATGTGGCAGAGGCCGCACAACTGAGAGCACAGGAAGGAGTACAGCCATGATGAGCCGGTCATTTCGTCTGCGTGCCGGGGCCCTGCTGCTGAGTGTTGCAGCCCTGCCTCTGGCGTCAGCTTCACTGAATACCGCCAGTATTGTGGCCAGTGCGGCAGCGCCGGATTGTATCAGCTGGCGGGTCAGTGGAATCTGCTACTGGCTGTACTGCTCCGGGTTCAGCTGTAAGGTCAGAACATCGGTGAAAGTGACACATTATATTCCGGAAGTGGTGGTTTCCACCTACACGGCACCGGGGGGAAATCCCTGGAAAGAGATGTCGCTGGTCAGTCAGACAGCCGGAGGGCTGGAGAATGCCATTACGAAAGGCCTGGCGGGGCTGAGTGCCGGAGGGGGAAATCCTGCGGACATGAAAGCTCAGGGAGAGCGTCGTTCGGCCATTCGTTTTAAATATGCCGATGCGCTGGGGCATCCGGCAACGCGTCTTATTGGCGGAATGGTGCCGGGATTCAGCTGCGATTCGCCGGTGACACCGGCAATGCCTTATTTCCTGAGTACCCTGGACAGTCTCGTCTGGCGGACCGGAATGCCTGAATCCCTGTATCCGGAAGCCCTCGTTCCCGGTAAACGTGAAATCGGCAGTCAGGCTGAAGAAAACCTGTGGGGCAGTGTTTATCCCCGTTCAGGTTTTGTGATGCAGACCGATGATGACAAGGCAGCGGCCGTGGTTGCCCAGCGGGTGGCTGACATCATCAGCCGGACCGGTGAGCCGCATGTTTATAAATCAATACAGACCCCGAAAAAGGATGGTTTCTGGCCGCCGGATCCGGTTGAGGAAAATACGGGCACCCGTAACCACAAGTGGCAGAGACTGACGCCCTCCGTCTCCCGCTCCTGTGCCGTGTTTCCTGACGGAGACCATCAGGCCGCGGAGGATGGTAATGCCGCTTTTGCGCTCTGGCAGCCCTACAGTTGCTGCAAGAAGCGGGGGCAGCGGTTCCTTGGCAGTACGAATTTTTAAGGAGACGGATGATGACGATGAAGGTAAAGACTCTGGTGATGATGGTGATGCTGTCCTGCAGTACGCCGGTCATGGCAGACAGCATTCTCTCGCTGCCAAAACTGAATGACAGCACGTTTGGTTACGGAAAATCGGTGGATGGTGCGGTGTCGGACAAGCTGTTTTACACCCTGGGCGGTGGCTCCGTTATTTCCCAGCCGGCGACGCGCAGTAACATGCAGAAGCTCGGGCTGGACCTGGGCTGGAGCAGCGATCTGATGTGCGGGAACTTCGATCTGAAAACCACAGTAGGAAACCAGCTCAACGGGATCACTGACGGCTTTAAAAACCTGATGGGGGATGTGATTCAGGGGGCGACCGGTGCGGTCTCCAGCCTTCCTGCAATGGTGATACAGCGTGCGAATCCCGGCCTCTACGACATGATCACGAATGGTGTGTTACAGGCAAACGTGGCGTTCGACAAGGCACAACTGAACTGCCAGAACATGGCGAAACGGATGATGGATTTTTCCGATCGCAGCAAGTGGACGCAGGCCGCGATGATGGAGGAGTACAAAAAGGTTGTTAATACCAGTGACGGTGATGCCGTTAAAGGTGATGACGCCGGACGCCAGGCAACGGGGAAAGAGGGGCAGAAATGGATTGGTGGTCAGCAGCGTGGTGGTGCCGGTCAGCCCGCCATCCGTCCGGTTCATGACATGACGGCCGCGGGGTTTAACATGATGAACAGTCTGCCGGTGACCAGTACATCCGGTGTTGGTGCGGGAAGCTGTAATGGCAGTGCCTGTGAGAAATTCAGGAATGCAGAGGAGGCGGCCAGCGCTGTGGTGAAGGTACTGGGTGATCGTTCAATGCGCACCTGTACGGATGCGAAGGAATGTACCAGTGGTGACTCAGACCAGCAGCCGGGAACGGCGGTAGCCGGAACAGGGTTTGCGCCGATGCTTGAGGAGGCGACACGCATAAATACGGAACAGCTGGTTCGCCTGGTGAACGGGCAGGATAAACCCACGGCAGAGAATCTGGCAAAACTGAAGACCGGCAGTCTGGCGGTATCTGCCGGGGTGATACATGCGCTGCGTCGCGATCCGGACAATATGTCCCTGACCTCCCGTCTGGCCGGTGAACTGGCGATGGCTGATACGGTGGAAACGGCACTGGTGATGCGCAGAATGCTGCTCACAGGAATGTCTGAACCGTATGCGGCTGCACAGCCTGCTGCGCTGGAAGAAGGCGATCGTCGTATTGCCTCTCTGGACAGGGAGATCATCGCCCTGAAAAGTGAGATGGAGCTGAAACGGGATCTGGCGCGTAACAGTGTGCTGACCATCATTGAGCGTGACAATGAACGCGTGAGTAATAACCCGATGATTCAGCAGACCGACAACGCTGACAGCCGTGTCCGTTCACTGGAGGTTCCTGAAAATGAATAAAACCGTGCTGATGGTGCCCGGGAGCCGGGCCGGGCTGCTTGTGAAAGGGATGAAACTGCTGGGGAAATGGGGGCTGACAGTGATTGTCATCATGGCGTCAGCGCTCCTGATTGCGGATACAGGTATGCGTCATGCGCAGGAGGTGGATGCGCTGAGGCTCTGGTTCCACGAAACCCGTTTCGGATGGCTGGGCTGGCGGTTTTGTATTTACTGCGGGCTGGTATGGGGATGCCGGAAAATCTGGCGTGCACCGGGATTCCGGGCAGAGTACCGTCTGCGTTTTGCGCGGATTTGTATGGTCAGTGCGCTGTTTTTCCTGCTGTGCGAATACGCGATTTTTTCCGCCGCGGGGGACTGAGCAGTGACGACCAATAACTATCTGGAATATTTTCTGACCCTGCTGGGCTGGCTGGTCAATAACGGTCTGTGGGATTTGCTGATTGGCACGGGACTGTTTGCGCTTCCTCTGGCTTTCAAAGTGATCGGTATCTGGCTGAAGGTGAGGGAAGAGGGGGCGGACGAAGGCAACAAGGGAATGCTCTCGTTACCCCGCATCGAGAATGCATTGTATGGTGCGTTTTTTGTGATGGTGGCTTCCTGTGTACCGCTGGTTCAGGTGACGCTGGATACCCTGAAGTTTGATCGCAGCCGGGCCCAGACCTGTGGTGTGTGGACGCCGAAAGCCCCCGGGGACACCGGTTATCAGGGGATTATCAGCAGCCTGGGAGATAAGACGGCGGCGGCCCCGATCTGGTGGGTTGTTGTGCACAAGCTTTCCAAAGGGGTGACACAGGCGGCCGTGGCGTCCATTCCCTGCAGGCCTGATCTGCGGCAACTGCGTTTTGAAGTGCAGAGGACGTTCATTGCGAACAGGGCGCTGGCCGATGAGTTGCAGGATTTCACCAATGACTGCTACTCGCTGGCGATGTACCAGTGGAAACAGCGTGACCAGGGTATGACGAAGGACAGAAAGGTGCTGTCGGATATCAGCTGGATTGGGAGCAGCACGTTCATGCAGGGGGATTACGGCACGCTGCAGTCCAGAATGCCAAGGGCGGCGTTTCCGTGGAATGACGCCCGTGACAGCGGTCGTCCGGATACGGGGCGCGGAGGCTACCCAACGTGCCGGGAGTGGTGGAACGACAGCAGTGTGGGGCTGAAAAAGCGGGTCACGGAGGAAGTTGATGAAGGGCTGTGGCTGCGTCTTTCGGCAGCGATGAAGCTTCTGGGGAACAGCCAGGCGACTTATCAGGAGGAGATTATCAAACGGCTGGTCAGTCCGGCTAACCTGACGATTTCTCAGGGGGGAGAAGTGTATCGGGGATATGGTGGTAATGCAGACATGACCACGATGAATGCCATTTCACGCATTGGCGCAACGGCAGGTTCCGGTGTCGCCAGTCTGGGGGCGTTTCCGGCGTTTGATGCCATGCGGCAGGCGCTGCCGATGGTGCAGAGTATTCTGCTGATGGCGGTGTATATCATGCTCCCGATGATACTTGCTTTTGCGGCATATGAATTCAGTACGCTGATCACGCTGACGTTTGTGGTATTTGCACTGAATTTTCTGACATTCTGGTGGGAACTGGCGCGGTGGCTGGACAGCTGGATGATAACGGCGCTGTATGGTTCAGATACACATTCGAGTCTGAATATGATGGGGCTGCAGAACACGTCGGACGATATCATCATGAACCTGGTGATGGGGACGATGTTTATTGTACTGCCAGCTGTGTGGCTGGGGGCATTATCCTGGGCTGGGGTAAGTATCGGACAGGTGATTAATGCGGCAATCGGAAAAGGAGTGTCAACAAGCCAACAAGCTGGTCAACATGCTGGAGGTATTACGAATAAATTAAAATAATTGTTAATATTTATGGCGATATTTGTGATAGATATCGCCATATTTTTAGGGGAGCTTGTAAGGTTCTCCATCCCAATTTTCTATAAGGGGAAGATTTTCTATATCAAGATGTAAACCAGATTCAAAAGAAAAAGGGTCGTAATTTAATGATTTATTGCCAGGGGCATTATCTACAGTCGATAAAACAGAACATCCTTTTGTGGCATTCTCAATCTTCGGTTCTGCATCAGGCAAAATCGCGCAGACAGCCTTTTTCAGCAGGGAACTGAAGGTCCATGGGGTATCCGAGGTTTTGCAACTCCACATCGCCTTTTCTGCTTCGTTTTTCATAGCGCAGCTCCCCTGAGCAGGTAGTTATCACAGTGATATCATACGTGCTGTATTATAAATGTTCAATGGAAGAAAGAAGCGGCAGAGAGATGATAAGAAACGTAAATCGTGTCAATGCCAGCTACTTTAGCTTATTTTTATTGTGGATCGATGATATCAATCAGTAACGAAATCACTTCATCAAGCACGTGTGTTGATGAGTACTTCAGGATCGGGTCGACGATCAAAACTGACCGGGTAATTGAACTGGATGGGGTAACTTACCCATATGTTACAATTGACGTTTCTTCTAAGTCGCATCCGTTCTATACAGGCAAACTGAGAACTGTTGCTTCAGAAGGTAATGTTGCACGCTTTACCCAGCGTTTTGGGCGTTTTGGGCGTTTTGTTGATGCGAAAAAAGGCGGCTGATTTCGCCGCAAAGGTGCGTTTGACAATTTTAAAACGGACCGGACAGAGAGAGCCTGCACCTGAATATACTGAGGTAGCCCGTCCCTCCGGGGCGTGCAGATGATCCCGTCACCAGAAGATTGCGGACCTCTCTGAAAACCAGTACATTACGCGCGGGTGCCTTTCGGCTGACGGCTGGAAGGATTACCTGAAGGCCGGATGTGAAAAGGCCCCGAGTCAAACATTTGTTTAACCCGAGGCCCTAACCATCTAACCTTCGCAAGTGGAAGGTTAGCGCCTCTTTGAAAAAGGAGCAAGCGCTATGCCGCAAAAAACGATCATCGTGAGCATTTTATGCTTAACCATGTTGTTGACAGTCTGGATGATACACCGTTCGCCGTGTGAGTTCAGACTTAACATCATGTGGTCAGAATTTGCGGCGTTCTTGCAGTGTAAACCGTAAGAAACCGCAGCGGGGGTGAAAGCCCCCGCTATCCGGTTGCCGAAGGTTCGGTCGAAAGCCGCACCCGTGCATGCAAGTGACAAAGAAAAAACAAAGCCCGCAGCGTAAAAACTGCGGGCTTTTTTATTCACATACCGAAGGTGTGGTAACTGCCTGGGTTCAGACCAAAAAAAGCCCCATAAAATGGGGCTGAAGATTCTGTAAGGAATTTCACAGCAATGAGATTCTAGTCTCTTCCAATGATATATGAGTCTTCAGCCTGAATCAATGGGGCATGACTGTGAATCCACCGACGATCAAAACTTGCACAATGCCTGAAGTTGAGTTAGAAAAGTACCGGGCGCGATATCCGGTTTATTTTTTGTTGCTGTGTTTTGCCTCGTGCCGGATATCGCGTCCACCGTTTTTCTGATGATTCTTATGAAATCGTACTTTATTGATTTACTGCCATCCTGGTTTGTCTTTTTATGTTCATTATTGCGACAGTCATTTCCTGTTTCTGGTGATGTTTTGATAAAAGTGAAAGAATAAAACGATCATTGCAGAAGGTATTGCTAAAACCATACATATCATTATATAAACAAGATGAAAATGATATATACCATAAGACCAGAAAAAAGGTTTTTTCCAGAATGATATGGATGTGTATTTTAGTGTAATTGTTTTTGTCAGGTATATTGAACAAGGAAGAGCCAGGCCACTGAGTATCAGAAATAAGTCAACTTTTATCGATGCTTCTGTTGGTGTGTCATATATAAGATGCAATATGGATACTATAATGGGGCACATTCCCCACAGGATATTTTTGAAATAGAATTTCCGGTTCATATGTTTATGCTCTTTGGTTTTATCCCGGGAATTGGCGCTTTGTTTTTTATTCATGAACGTTTTCGTTGTTTAATAACCATGGGGTATTATGATTATCCTTTATTTTTGATATGTAATTGTCAATAGTGGATTTCGTTTCATTATTGTGGTTATAGTAATCATGAAGAGTGCAAAACACATCATCTTTTATTGTGGCGATTAATGGGGCTTGTGTGAGGGTAAAATATAAAGAACGATTACTTAGTGTCCTGAAATAAATTTTTTCGCCAATGACCAGATCGGTGTTCATTATATTGTAGCCTATTTCAAATATATTGTTTGATGGCATGTGTAATACATATGTGGGGTATTTGTTGTGTTTTTTCATTAAATAATAAATAAAATCAGATACAGGCATCTGTTTTAGTTTTTTTTGCATCTTCCTTATGTGTTGTGACATTAATATCATTTTCGAGAGAATGCATAAGAGACTAAACAAGAGATTAAATACTATGTTCAGTACTATCAGAGTAACAAACAGGCCAATGCTCCTTAGCGCTGAAAATATATTGTCATTGTAAATATACTGGAATGTATATCCGGCTGATAAAAATGCCAATATATATAACACTATGTCTGTTTTATTTCGCTTTTTTATTTTGTAGGTTATTGCTGATTTTAAGAATAAGATGGCAATAAGAGCAGTGATAACCCAGAAAAATATAACGGAAACTTCCATAATTATACCTTTATCGTGTTTTCAGGGGGGTAATTTATCATTGTGCTGATATGCATGTAAATACATGCATTATCTGTTTCTTATATTCTTTTTATGAAGTTACTGATTAATTTATATTAAAACAACACATTCATAATGAAATCAACATGTTCATATGGTTGACGGCAGATTTCTCTTTTTGTTAACCTGCATCTGCATTAACTGTCGCTTCGGCGACCACCAATGTTCCATAGTGGCCTGTGAGGAACGCCTTCGGGTGGCCCACGTCGCTCCGGCGACCACCAATGCTCCATATGACCTGTGAGGAGCGCCTTCGGGTGGTCAGTTTTACACCTCCGTAGCCTGAAAGGAGCTGTGAGTACTGAAGGGAAACATCCCTGATGTATGGGCAAATCTGCACACCTTTGAGAGCAGATGTCACTACGGTTTTACGTGATGATGAAGGCATTCCGGATTCCGTTCCGGTACTTTTATTTTTTCTCAGCAGACAGGCATAAAAACGCCTTTAAAATCTGCGTCTTAAGATATTTTCTGACTTTCCGCATGAGCTTCTTATGACTGTGCGCACGGCATAAGACCATTTGAAATTTGGTCGCTTGCGTGTGCATGTGGAGTTTGAAGCTGTGCGGCGTCACTTGCGTGCGACCGAAGGGAACACCAAGTGACGCCGCGGCCATCTGCCCTGAAGGCAGCATCACGTAAGGCCTGGCAGAAAATCGTCGCTCGTGACAAGCGTCCTGATAATCGTTTTGTCGCTCTGACAACGTCTTTCAGTGACGTATCCACGCCTTTCCGGCGCGTCCGTTTTCACACGGACGACCACGCCGGAATGTCTTTTTAAACTTCGTAATACATGAGAGGTAAGTGTATTAACTGACTGAAATAAAGGAATAAAAATGAAAAATCGTTCTGATGTCGGGAGGCGTCATCGTAAGGTGACGGGGAGTATTCCTCAACAATCGCCCTGGTGCACAGGTAGCGAACTCCTGTAAGAACTCAACATGTGCAAGCTCTGCTACATCGACATCAAACGAGCCAGGAAGGCGAGCAACCGCGTTACAGAGCCGTCCGTGATGACGAAAAACTAACAATATCAACGAACTTTTCTGTTTACCGGAAGGGCTGCGTATGCAGTTTTACTTTGTGAACGGAAGGGGGACTGCATCTGATTTTTACAGGGAGAATGACTTTATGGCCCGGAAATCGTCACGTTCTAAAGTTGAACTGTTTCGCAAGTCTTTCATCTCACTTGCCCGTGAGTGTGGTGGCAGTTACGCAACAACAGCTGACAGAATGAGAATTGCAAAGTACTTCCTGAATTATTTACGCGAAAATGGAATTAAACTTCGCCAGACGAGCAGTATTAAAACCAGACATATTTCTGGTTACCTTCTCAGCAGGAAAGCAGCGGGTATTTCTCACCGGACTATTCAGAATGAACGGGCGGTAATGCGTGCCATTTTAGAAAAAGATGGACGACTTAAAATCGCAGATCCTTCTAACCCATTATTGAGTAATGAAGCGCTCGGCCTAAAGGATACATGCCGTGATGGAAAGAAAATAGCATTGTCACCGGATGAGTTCTGGAAAACATTTGCTAAAGTGGAAAAAAAGAATCCTGGTGTGGCAGCAGCAATGCAGCTTTCTTATGTTCTGGGTTTAAGAACAAAAGAAGCAGTTCAGTCATGTAAGTCTGTTCAGTCATGGCTACGGGAACTGAATTCAGGATGCGATTCTCTTTTGGTCGTTTTTGGTACGAAAGGTGGAAGACCAAGAAATACCACAATTATTGACAGAGATGCGGTAAGACATGCTTTGCTTTATGCTCAAAAAATAATGGATGAACACGACGGAAAACTTATTGACCGTCCAAATATAAAACAGGCTATCAATGTTTTTCGTTATCATGCCCGTAAAGCGGGATTGTCAGGAGTGAAATCTCCGCACAGTATGCGTTATCATTTTTCTCAGGAAGCCAGAAAATTTTATCGAAAAAATGGATATGGAGAGTCGGAAATCTACGCTCGTGTTTCTATGGATCTTGGCCATGGTGACGGAAGAGGTCGTTATGTAAAACAGGTTTATTTTAACGGTTCTGATGAAAGTTGATATTTAAAATGAATCTGGAGGATATGTGTTTTTGTTAATTTCGGTTATGATGATTTCTGATGCGCGATTACACATATCTTCATCAAAATACCCAATATGACATTCATGAATGTGACAATTCAGTTTTCTGGATAGCCATATGTTTGCCTCGTTACGGGATATGTTGGCTCTTTGCTGATAATTGTCAAAAAGTTTACGTACTTTTGTTCTGAGTATTCTCAGGTTTTCTTTAGCCGGAGTACCTAATGGTCTTCCTGAGTTTTTATGGCATCCAACCCATGCATTGCATGGGGGACAAATCCAGTAATATTTGTTTTCTGTCGCGGCTGAAATGGAAAATGGCATGAGAGCCCCTTTTATAAGATTCGTCTTATTTCCACAGTATGGGCAGATAACAATTGGTCGGACATCTGCAATATTCAGTGATGTATAAGTCAGTCGTTCATTTTTAACGATGTTTCTCTTTCCGCAATGGGTGAGAACATGCTTTATTGTATCTAATTCTTCTCGTAGTATTTTGGAACTGACGCCAGTGCGATAACGTTGTTGAAAATAGCATTCAATATGACGTAGTTTTATGCTATTTGCTGAGCTTATCTGTATATTGGCATCTTTAAGAAATGAAGCAAGTCTTCTGGCTCTTCCCGTATATACCAACATATCTTCTGGCGTCGGGGCGCATGCTTTGGCTATTCTGAGTAGTTCATCTTTTAATTTTTTGTATTTCGATTTCATTTTCACATCTCTCTAACAGGTTCATAAAGAGTGTTACTGAATTAAAAAATATCAAATTGAGCTGGCCTTGTCAGTCAGTTGTAGGTTATTACCATAGCCACGACAACAACTTGAAGTTTTATGTTGTTTATGATTATATTTTAGACGCTAACTTGTCGCTCCGGCGACCACCAATGTTCCATCGTGGCCTGTGAGGAACGCCTTCGGGTGGCCCACGTCGCTCCGGCGACCACCAATGCTCCATATGACCTGTGAGGAGCGCCTTCGGGTGGTCAGTTTTACACCTCCGTAGCCTGAAAGGAGCTGTGAGTACTGAAGGGAAACATCCCTGATGTACGGGCAAATCTGCACACCTTTGAGAGCAGATGTCACCACGGTTTTACGTGATGATGAAGGCACTTTGTATACAATGTGACTATGAGTTGTCTCTGGTCTTCTTAAGCGCATCGTGCTGACGCATTGATGTGTTCACCTGACGGATTTTCCAGTCCGTCAGGGCGGAACGTCCGTCTTTTTCATTCGGAGGTTCCGATGTTTATACCACTTTTGTTACGTGCAGATATGCGCATAACGCCTTTCTTTCATCTTCTCAGACAATGTCTGTTTAATCAGAAGCGTTGTGTTCACCCACAACAGCCCTGGTCCGCTCCACAACTGAGGCATCTGTACTGCACTCCGTGGTTTATTAACGCCACCGGCAATCTGTCAGTCAGAGCCTGCATTGTTTCCACCAACGGTGCATTGCGACACTGCTTTGAGTTCCGTGAAGGCTCTCACAGCCGTGAATATCGTTACTGGTTTGAGGCACTTCCGCTGTCTGTCGTGCGGTTTAATGTCTTTACCGGTCGAATATCCGCTCGCCGCACGCTCTCTGCTGCCTCCCGTATGGCCGCGCAGCTTACTTCTTTTCGCTATCGCTTCGGTCTTCGCTGAAGCCTGTTGAACGGTCGTCATGACCGTTGGAAGGTTTATCACACAACGCCCGGATCTGTCTGACCGTACCACGCGTGCGCGATGACAAATCTGAGTTTTCCTTAACCCGTCCGGGACCGCTCCCGTTCGGGGACGGTCCCGCTGTTTTTATCAGGAGATTGTTTATGGGACTCGATATTTTTTTCCTTGGGCGTGATCGTGTTACCGACGCGGTAGTATCGGTACCGGAAACGCGGGAAGTGGGTTACTTTCGCAAGGTTAACCCACTGATTGCCTGGTTTGAGACGCATTGTGGACCGGTTGAAAATGCCGTGGAGCGTCCGGTTTCCAGAACGGAACTGGAGGCACTACTGAGCGATCTTGAATGCCTTACGCCGGAGAACTGCCGGGAATTCTTCCCCACAACAGAAGGATTCTTTTTTGGTTCTCAGGAGTATGACCAGTATTACTGGAAGGATGTTGAGATCGTGAAATCGTGGGTCAGAAGCACGCTTGATTCGTTTGATTTTGAACGAAAAATACTGTTGCTCTGGGCATGGTGGTAATTATTTTTCTGTCCTTGTTTTTAACCTTATTACCCTGTCGGGAACATGTGTCCCGTAGGGCAGGTGTGTTCCCGTAATTTTTTGTATCTGAGGTGAACACATGAATAGTCTGTTAATACTCCTTTACGTTGTTGTATGCCGTGCCTGCACCATTCTTCGGGTAATCGCACCAGTGTCGTCTGTCCGTGCGTGCTGTGAGTATCAACTGGAAGGTATGACGATACTTCGTGATGCGTACAGCTCGCTGGCTAAGGCGGCTGGAATGCAGAATGATGCATTTGAATATCTTGAAAGTATTGCTCGTCATCTGGGCTACGAAAGCGGTGGTGACCAACTGAAATCAGGACTTTTCCGGCCGTTTCTGTGGCATATACGTGCGAAAGGCCACAGGCTGGGAGCTGTCATGGAAATGGCGGTATGGCAGGCATGGAAGAATGGCTGTAACGATGTCTGCAATCCATGGGAGGATGTCTACAATCCATGGGACCGTGGATGGAACGATGGCTGGACTGAATGTCTGGATCAACGTATAGCCGGTCTCCTGAAGGCGGTCTGTATTGACTTTTCCGACGCAGACTGAACGGTTTTTCTTTTACTTACTGTACCGTGTACCTGCGTCGGTGGCGTGGGTCAGCGATACGCTGAAGACGTTTGATTTTGAGCGTCATTCACTGGTGATGCTGGCGTTGTGGTAAGTCCGGCCAGTCTGATTTTCGTTATTAATTTAACCGTATGGTGCATGTTCACCGTACGGGGAGCATGCATCTTTTTTATGGAGCGTGCTCTTATGAAAACGAAAAAACATACTTCATGTCCCGTGAACAAAACCCCGGAGCGTGACCTGTATCAGCTGGTGACGGACAGGGTGATTGAGGCCATCGAAAAGGGCGTAGCCCCCTGGCAACGTCCATGGCGCTCAGTACGGACTCACAGCGGCGATCCAATGATGCCGGTTAATGCACTGACACGTAGCGCTTACCGTGGGATCAATGTGTTGCTGTTGTGGCTCGCCGCAGAAGAAGCCGGTTACAGCAGTAACTGCTGGTTGACGTACCGTCAGGCTCAGGCGCTGGGTGGGCAGGTCCGTAAGGGCGAGAAGTCCACGATGGCCGTGATATACAAAAGCTGGCATAAGCAGGATGAGGATGAGAACGGCAACCGGATATTCGACGCAGAGGGTAACCCCGTTATGGTTGATGTACCGGTGCTGAAAGCGAATCCTCTCTTTAACGTTGAACAGTGTGATGGATTGTCGCTGCCGGAGGTGACGACAACCGTCACTGAGAACGGTGCGAACGACACGCTGAATGCTGTGGCTGATCGTGTACTGACGATGGTGAATGCCTGCGGTGTGAAGATTCATTCTTTACCTCAGGACCGGGCGTATTACACCCCGGTATTTGATCGTATCGTCCTGCCGCTCTCGTCACAGTTCACTTCAGCGGAAGATTACTGGTCCACATTACTGCATGAGCTGGTACACAGTACCGGTCATGCGAAACGTCTTAACCGGGAAGGGATAGTTTCCTCAGGTGGGCGCTATGGCGATGAACGTTATGCGTTCGAAGAGCTTATCGCCGAAATGGGCAGTGCCTTTCTGTGCGCTCAACTGGGTGTCACCGGAAATGTGCAGCATGAGAATTATATTGGCGCATGGCTGAAAATTCTTCGTGCTGACAAAAAAGCGCTGTTCAGTGCATGTCGACAGGCCAGAGAGGCAACGGAATACCTTCTTTCCGTACACGATACGCCGGCAGAAAAAGCGGCGTAATGCTTAACAATCGCGGGTGAACAATCTGAACTCTGTTGTTCACCGCCCGGAGGGCATCGTTCCTTCGGACGGTGTGCTCTTTCATCAGAAAGAATCAGACAGGGGGTTTTATGTATTCGCGTTTTATTACTGGTTACTGGCATCTTCAGAGTCAGTCCGCTTTGCTGGCACATCTCTGTCAGCTGGAAGGTGAACTGGCGATACTTCGCGCCTGGCAACGTCTCGGAATTACCCCGGTGCCGGAGGATGAGGATGAGCCTTCACCACTTTACTCGATTTTGTGGGATGTTGGTGAGGCTCTGGGCTGGTTGCTGTATGACCTGGAGATGGAAAATGTTCCTGCACCGGGAACGATTTTCCACGAGGTACTCGACAGGGTTATGTCTCTGGGACATGAAACAGAGCACAGTATCTGGGCTGACAGTATCAGTACCGGGAAGCGGTACGCTGCAATACCTGATGCATTTTAACGGTTTTTACATCCCCACAGGGACTCATCCCTGTGGGACGGGTCCCTGCTTTTTCAGGAGAAATTTCATGAGACCCGATTTGAATATTTTACCCGGAGATTCCGGCTGCAGCGTATGGTTCTATAACGGCATGTCTCAACCGCGTCTGCTGGCGGGCAGTATTGCCGGGTTACTGACGGATGTTACGATCACATCGAATTACCGCGGTGACGTCACATCTGAAATTCATGAAGTGGTGCAGGAGTGGCTTGCGACCGGCAGGGGTAACCTGGCGGATTTAAAGGAAGAACTCTGGTACTACAACCTTTACATAAATCCGTCGGCAGACGAACTTATGAATGCCAGCAGGCGGTATGGCCTCGGGCATACCACCTGGCTGAAAGACTTTATCAGTAACGCGGTGTGACACACCGCCATCCCGTGAGGGCCCGGCTCCTCACGGGGCTGTTCCCTCAGTGATTTTCATACAGAGGAGCAGAATGATGAATGTTAAGTCTGTGACTGAGGTTGACGATGCCGTGGTTGCCCGTGTCAGTGACGTTCTGGAATTCGCATTTCCGGGGCAGAAATTTAACGTGCTGAAGGTATGCGATTCCGGCGTTTACAACATGATTAATGTGTCCTGGCTGGATGGACCAACAGAGGCTGAAGTGCGGTTTATTACCCGTGCGTTTGAAGGCAAAAACGGGCTGAGGTTCGTGCACGAATCCCGCAAATTCAGTAATGAATTTGTGCAGGAGTGCATTGACCGGCTTCGTAAAAAGTACGGGCAGAGCAACGTTCCGCCAGATGTGACAGTGGCACGTTACTGGAAAAACGATTTGTGGAAGATTAAAACAGATCGTTTCCCGGGCAATATCGACGTAGCTATCAACGAAATGGGGACAGAAACCAGTAAATACCGGAAGGTTGTATAACCGGACGGACTTTTGACGATGGCGGAGTGTGACAACTCCGCTTTTCCCGTGAGGGCATTGTACCTCACGGGACAATGCCCTCTTCATTTATCAGAGGAGCATTGAATATGGCCGAATGGTGCAGAAATCGTTTTGAAATTACCGGTAAGTCAGTCTGCCTGGATGTGCTGACGCAGTGGATTGAAGGATGTGAGACACCGCGTTACCGCCATGCCATACAGCAGAGTATACAGCTGTTTCTGATCGGTTGTGCCGGACTGGTGAAACCTACCCGGACGACGCAGTATCCGCCATATCCGGCGCTGGTTCGTCATGGTACGGGGATGTCATCTCCGGCTAACCAGGCATTTGAACAGTGGCTGGGGCTGCTGGTAAAAGATGCCGTACTGGATGAAGAGACGATAAAGACCATTGACCGCCTTTATCACCAGTCATGTATTGGCGCAGTCCGCTGGGGGAATCTGCCGGATAATGCCCGGGAGATAATCACCACGTTAATGCATTGTCAGTATTCTGACTGGTTTGGTCTGGTCGGACTGAGTGAACACATTGATGCCGAAGCCTGCTGGAGCCGGCTGTCGGATTACCCGGAACAGGCGCAGCCCTGTGACATGCTGATGGTCATACCCCCCCGTCTGGCCACAGAGCTGAACGGTTCAGGTGGACTGCTGCAGGGCATTTCCACCACGACCAGCCTTTACAGCCGGATATACGGTGTGGAGTGGCCATCAGGTCACAATGTCCGCTGGGTGCGTGATGAGATGAGCAGTCTGGTGCTGCTGACAGACACGCCCTGGTATCCGCCTTCAGGTGAGCTGGTTGGTGAAATCTCGAAGGTGTTCGACTGTGAGATACGGCACTGGTACAGCGAACCTGTCCGGGGCATACAGGGTTACAACTGTTATGACGGTGGTGAACATACGGACAGTGACCCGCAGGCCGAATGGCCGGGGAGGGAAAAACTTCCACAGCCCCGGCTGTATCTGGTGGAGGAGCGCGCTGAAGAACAGACAGAAGCCGCGCCTTTACCGGTTCCGCTGGCTTCAGGCCAGTAACTAACCTCAGGGTGCCACATTCGCGGCACCCGTTTTTTCCTGTCATCTTTCATTTCAGCCCGAAGGGGAACACTTGTTCCTCCCCGGGGCCATGTATTCCCTGTTTTTTTATGGAGAAGCACATGACCACCTTTATCGACCATCAGAAAGCTTTTATTTTGCTGTTTAATCAGACTGCCCGTTATCACAAACGTCATAAGGTGTTTGAGGACTTTGTCAGCTGCAGTGTGATTGCCCTGGAGAACCGGCTTCAGTTCAGTGAAGCACGGGAGCAGAAGTACTTGCGAATCGTCAGTGGTTATGAAAAGCAGGATGTTATCAACATGGCGCATTTGCTTGCCCATGTCATTGAGGGACTGGAGCAGGGATTCTGCGACTTTCTGGGCAGCGTGTTCATGCAGCTGGAGCTGGGGGATAAATACCGGAGCCAGTTTTTCACGCCATGGGGTGTGGCCTGCATGATGGCACAGATGCAGCTGGGGAATGTGAAAGCGTTGTTTGAGAACAAACCCTTTATCACGCTCAGTGAACCTGCCTGTGGTGCCGGCAGTATGATTCTGGCTATGGCTGACACCCTGAACCGTTCGGGGTATCCGGCATACCGCAGGATGTGGGTGTCGGCAACGGACATTGACCCGCTGGCAGCTGGTATGGCGTATATACAATTGTCGCTGTGTGGTGTGGCCGGAGAAGTGGTGATTGGTAACTCGCTGTGTAATGAGCGGCGCCGGATTCTGCTGACACCCGGGCATTACCTCGGAAACTGGTCATATCGTCTGCGCCATGTTCAGGAACAGGCAGCGGCCTGATCATTTTTATCACTACGCCAGTCTCAGGACTGGCGTTATTACATCTGTGGGTCAATTTTTGTTATTTTTTTTATGGTTATGTAAGTGGTGTTGACAGGTTACTCTTGTTTTTTAAACTCAAGGATTGCAAGTGCCAATAAAAAAATAAACTGGGGTTTATTTCAATGAAGGTTGTGTTTAATGTAATGGATGGTTTTGATAAGACTTTTTTGCCCCTGGAGTTTTCTGGTTTTCATGGCCGGAATGGGTACTGTTATTTAAGGGTTCAGATTAAACATGGATTTATTGTTTTCTCATGCGCTCAATTATTGAACTATTATCGTACGTCAGTAACAAATGCAATTGAGCAGGTCAGAGAGGCTGCGGTTAATGCTCTCTTCAGGGAGGGGGTATTGTCATACACGCAGCAAAAAGAATTTCTGGATATATTAAAAACATCACAACGAGTAGATAAAGAAATTGATTCGCAATTATGGGATTACATAAATGCTAATTCAATATGGTTTGAATACTATAACCATAATGAATCATTGTTTCTGAATGATCACTTTCATATCGCCTCTTTTGAGGGAAACAGGAATCCACTGTGGAAGAAAACTTCACTGGAGGATTTAGAGAGAGCATATCCTGAGTTTGACTTTGTTATTCATAAACATCATCTTGAAAAATGGATTAATGGAGGACTTAGTCCTGAAAATGTAAAAAAGACAATAAAAGAAAAAGGCTGGAGCAACAAGATGTTGGCTGCGCGCTGGGGGTGCACAGAGGTATGGGTGAGTAAAATCATTAACGATGAAAATAGAAAGGTTCAGTGGAATGATGCTATTAATGGGCTTCCTGTGATAAGTGATAATATGATTTGATGTGTAATCATGCTTCACCAGCATAAGGCAAGAAGATTATTAATATATACTGGATGTAGTTCGCATCAGAGCGTTTCTGGTTTAAGTGAATAACTATTTTATCTTCAACATTTGCTTGTGAGATAAGAGTTCTGTTGTTTAGAGGGACAGATGTATGGAAAAAGTATCAATAAGAAAAATCAACAGGACAGAGCATTTTCCTTCATTAAATCTTCCTTCTGATACATCCTGGGTTGTTTGGTGGTATGGTTTCTTAAAAAAGAATAAAAGACGAGGTGAACAACCTAAAGTAGCAATTACCTTTCGGGAAGTTCAGGCCGATGGAACTCTTTGTGATAGATATTATGAGCAAGAATGTCTGTTGACTGATTTGTCTTTTTTTAAAATAGGCAGTGTCTGGACAAGAGGAAGGTGTGTTGCTGAAATTCTGATGGAGGAAAAAATATTTAATGTTGATTTCTCTTATGCAAATGGAGGGTGGAAGATTAATTCTCTTTATCAGGCATATAAAGAAGGTGTGTCATTACCTTATGATTTTTCAGATTATCAACTGAAATCTCCATATGATAAAAATTGGCTCCTTGAGTTTTTAACAGATGATGCGGATAAGGTGATCATCCATCCGCTTGAGTTTTTTTATCGTTGCTATGGACATTCCGATGAGTTGAAGAGAGTTATTCTTACTTATTCAGGAAATGAACTGCGTAACAGGATTTTTTCTGAGGCATACGTGGAGGGAGACAAAATCTTTTATATAAAATTAAGAAAGAGAATGAATAAATATGATGCTCCTTTTGCTTCTTTCTTTGCCCTTGATGGGTTTACCCGGAAAGTGATTGACAGAATACAACGTCAATTAGATGTATGTGAAGATCGTAAAATATACCTCAAAGTGGCTCCCTGGTTTAAAGGAAAGGCCAGAATAAAAGTTAAAGGATTTTGGTTGGAAAATAATGTTACTTTCCTTGGGCTTTCTGTTACAGGTGTTTCTTTGCCTGCAGGATATACTATAAATTATGACAGAGATAACAGTAACCTGGTTGATGAAAAAGCTGAACAAGGGAGCAGGCAAGCCTGGAGTAATGTTCCAGTTCGGCATATAAAAAATCCGGATGAACCTTTCAGTGTTGATAACGCTTTTTCTCCTGATTCTGGAGCGTCGACTCTTGAAGTTGAAGCGTCAGTTTTTGAATTTCTTGACGATGGTTGTGAACTGAGTCCTTTAAGGAGAAAAAAAGCAAAATATATATCCGTTACAAAAAATGAAAGTGATTTACACTCATTATATTCGGTAAATGAAGTTGTTGATGAGCAAAATAGCATAAGCACAGGATATATGTCATTAGCTGATAAAAATGAACCTGAAAGATTGTATATGGAGTCAAGAGGGATTGTTCGTGACATGTGGAATGCTATGGTTTATTTGAGGGGAGCTTATTCTGAAAGAATTAAGTCTCTGGACTGGTATACCCCAGAAAGCTCATTCTTAAATACGCAAGAACCTGAACTTGTTGCAATCCCGGAGTTCAATGAAAGCGAAGTGGAAAATGATAAAATTTCCAAGTCGATTCTTAACTGGCCTTACCTTGATGTTGTGAATAAGAAAGATATAAGAGGTTTTCTGATATCAAGGATGTTGATTGATGATAATATGATTTATTTTATGGAAATACAGAGGAGAGTGTGCAATGAAGAAACCATGAATTCGTTCTCTGAAGTGGAAAAATTTAAAGGTCTGGTTTTTACACTTGATAACGAATGTGAAATTGATAAATGGGTATCTTTGTTAGCTCACGAATCAAGATTTGTTAAAGGTATTTTACAAAAAATAGTGGGAAAATGCCCGGGCACAGCGATGACTTACAAGCATTCTCCCGCAAAAAATGAACCCGTTGCTTGTTATAGCGCATTGCTTAATGCATTGTCTAAAGTCGGAGTTACTTTTTGATAATTCTATTAATGGTTATTAGCTCACCTAATATTTCGAAGTTATCAGGTGGACAGTTAATCCATTTGTTAGAGCCTGCTATGATTTCCCTGTCCCAACGTTTTATTCTTTCGCCATTTCTTTCTATGCATATCATGTAATTTGATGGGGTCATTAATTCTTTGGATGCCGAAAGACATTCCTTAAATGATGACATTTCAAGCAAAATTTCCTCGCCTGAATTTTCACGGTAAAAAATGTACCATTTTGTGTCTTTCTTATTAGTTTTCATACGGGTATTCTCGGCGGATAACTATAAAGACCTTATAAATTTCCAGTAAATAACTGAATTTATTCTGTAAGAACAACAGACAGAACAATGATGTCTGTTTTACGTATACGATGTAGCCAATGATTCAACGCATTATCGGCTATATTGCCCGTCTTATTCAGTGCCAGATTTGTCCTGAAATGATGGTGCTTACCCTCCTGTATTGTGAAAGTTGCCACAGTTTTTTCTCCATATCCCTGAACATAGCCGTCATGCCTGATATAACCCGAACCACTCAGAAGCAGATCGATAATTTTTTCTGACTGCAGAACTGTTAGCTCCAGAGAGGGCAGGGATGAGCGTGGTGCCATAACGCATTTTTCATCATCAGTATAGTGGTATGCGTGAACATATATGGTGGCATTTTGTCTTATATTGTTAAGGCTTTTCAGCAGGTCTGCAGTCAACTCCATCGCGGTGTCCTTCCGGTTGTTGTCATCTGTTGATGATGCGACCTGTTGAAAGCGTTGGCGACAATTAATTCTTTTTCTCTTCTGAGAAATTTACAGAATACAAAAAGAGTTATTTGTTCACGACCTGTTGCTTTCTGACGATATTCCCTGCTTCATTTGTTGAAGCAGGAGAATATTGATGGTAAAGACACATCCATCTTCTGTAAGACGTGTCGCAGTTTATGGGCTGGCTGGATTGCAGTTTCTTTTTTCAGGCTACCTCAAGTCGTTATTCCTGATAACCGGTTGCTTAATCTGAACCGCTGGCGGAGGGTGTAACCCGACCGCCATTCACCCCGTTAGGGCATTGTTCCTCACGGGACAGTGCCCTCTTCATTTACCAGAGGAGCATTGATTATGGCTGAATGGTGCAGAAATCGTTTTGAAATCACCGGTAAGTCAGTCTGTCTTGACGTACTGATTCAGTGGATTGAAGGGAATGATGCATCCCGGTACCGTCATGCGATCCAGCAGAGCATACTGCTGTTTCTTGCAGGCTGTGCGGGGATACTGAAACCGGTAAGAACGGAGACATATCCGCCTTATCCAGGGCTGGTCAGTCACGGTGCCGGCTCAACAACTGTAGCCAGTCAGGCATGGGAGGTCGCGGAGCATGAGCAGCCACAACTCTGTCTGATCAGGGACACACAGCCAGGCGAACGCGCCATGGCATCAGCATCAGTCGGGTCCCCGGGGCCAGTAGTAAAAATAGTGTAATGAAACAATGCGCCACATTTTGTGGCGCTTTTTTAATAAGTCAGTGATGGCAGAGTTGTTATTGTAAATAACTCTCCGTGTTTACTGGGCCAGTTTTTTTATCAGGTCGTGAATTTTATCACCTGAAAACTGGGTCATGAAAGTTATCTTTATGGATTTACTGATTTGTTCGAAGAGTTTCTGTGCGTGTTTTATTTTATCATGCTCTTCATGTCTGAGTTCGCGTTTGCCATCAACATTTTTGGTTTCAATAATAAGGTTCAGATAATCACCCTTTGACGTGTTTACAACATAAGCGAAGTCAGTTATGGGGCTTGCCGGCGTTCTCCGGGGGGAAAGCTCCGTGCTACTGTCACCTGGAAAGCCGTTGCCGCAAGCTTGCTCCTCGTAAGTGTTAACGGAGCGCCGTATTGACGCTTATTCACTGGTGAGTACTACGTTCCATGGGGGGCGTATGCGCCGCCGATGACGCGCCCGAAAAACGCGTCAATATGAGTCCGCCGGAACGATACAGAGTTTCTGCAAGTAAAACACGGTGTTCTCCGGAGCACGCTATTTTATATTTGTTTTATTGAATATAAGAGGGGGCCATAAAGCGGCCCCCTTGTTTTTATCAGAAAGAGTAACGGAAGCTGGCGTTCACCGCGTTATCCACGTTGTACTTACCAAATGCCGATTTCTCAAACTCCAGACCAAAGCGGAGATTATCGCGAATCTCAGCATTCAGACCAACATTCATGAGCATGCGTCCGTCTTTCTCGCCTTTGATTCGTTTTTCACCGGAGGCATCGCGCAGAACGGTTTCACTGTTCGCCATAATGTCAAACTGGTAACCGAGGCCGGCACGGGCAGTGACTTTCCAGTCCTTACCGGAGAAGGTTTTACCGACATCGATACCGGTACGGCCAATCAGCGGGTTGAAGTCCTTATCCTTCATGGAGAGGCTCATGCCCTGGTCTTTCCAGGTGAACTGTTTACCGGAGACAGCGCCGTAAACCAGTTCAGCCTGCAGCTCAATCCAGGCATCGTCTGTGACATGATAACGGTAACCGACTTCAGCGCCCGCATACCATGAGTGAGAGCTGTAGTTTTTCGTGCCGAGGCCGGCAAAGGAAGCGGTGTACTCATTATCGTGATGGACGTATTTCCCGATGAGGTCGATATAGGCACCGGACTCAAACATGGCAGAGGCATAGAGGCCAGCCCCGACAGATTTCGTTTTGCCGGAGAAAGTCGTTGTTCCCGGCGTTGCTGTCGGTGTAGGTCATGGTCATCCCGGTGAAGAGGTCAAGGCCATCGAGCTCATGTTTTTTATCCGCACCAATCTGGACGTGGGTGTAGTTGTCGGAATATCCGCCTCCTGCAGAGCCTGCGCCGCTCATGATACGGGCCCATGCACCGGCCTCACCGTTGATATCACGCAGGTCACCCATACGTTTGTTGAGGTTGTTGACCTCATTGAGGAAGTTTTTATAACCCGCGGACATAAAGTTTTCAGCTTTCTGTACTGATTGCTGATTTGTGGCAACATTAAAGCCCTTCAGTGTCCAGGTCGTTTTTTCATCTTTATTCTCGGTTTCAATAACCGGGATTACATCACTGAAACCGATGTTCTGTTCCTGAGGATTAAAGACATCTGAAGATGTTCCTTTCGGAGCAGTGACAAGTTCGACATTCATTGTCTGCTCTTTTCCATTATTTTCGATGAAATCCACAAGCAGGTTATTGTTTTTACCATCGAGTTTATTTTTTACAATCAGTTTGTCTGAGTCGGTTACATTCGAACGCAGCACAAACGTACTGTCATTCATTGTCATGTCATTGACAGTCAGCGTGGCAAAGCTGTTATTATCACTGCTGAATACTGTAAGGGATTTGTTGGTATTGAGACTGTTAAGTTTTGAATCACCAGTCATACGCCATACAGCATTATTCATTGTTGCTGAGCCTTTCGACGCGGAAATGCTGCCTGTCCATGATGCGTTATAATTTTTGAACATCATGTCTGTGAGCTCGGGATTCGGATTGAAGTCAGACAATGTGGCTTCATCAGAAGAACCAATATTTAGTATGGCTGCAATATCATCATCAGCTGTGATATTACCACTGAACATTGTATAGTTAGCAGCAGTGAGAGTGGCATTGTCTCCTGTCATTTTTACATTACCAAGCTCATGAACTGACGGAAGGAATTTATCTGCTACCGGATATCCTGGTAAATTTAATCCGGCATTTTCACCAATTTCGATAGTTCCTGAGTTCATGAGCCATGTATGAGCTGTCAGACTGGCATTTTTATCCAGTTTCAGTGTGCTGTTATTTGATATTCTGGCGCCGCCATCAAGAATTACATCCTTGTTTTTAACCGTTACATGGCTGTTATTCTCGGCAGAGAAATATCCCCGGAATTTGTTGTTGATGGTTATCTCTGAATTATTTGCATCAATGTTCCCGGTGAAGGAACTGATATCCTGTGCAGCAGTATTGGTCGGACTACCTGATTTAACATTCTGACGGAAATTAAATCCATTTCCAGTAATGTTTTTACCGGAGTAAAAGTCAATAAACGCTGTGTCACTACCAAGTGTGACCGTTGAGTTTTTTGCATCAATATTACCGCTGACCTGCGCGTTACGGGCTACAGAGAAATCAGCGTTATCCAGGTACAGGGTTTTGAAGTTAAAGGTTCGTCCTTCCCAGTCTGGCTGGGCAAAATCAGAAACAGCATTGTTGGACATGTACCCGGTTTTATTTTTATTATTTGCAGATGCTTCGAGTTTTTTTATGACCGCAGCACTGTCCGTGACACACAGAATATTAGGGACATAACATTGTACAGGAGAATCCCTGAATGTGGCATGGCTTGTAGCATGTCCCTGCATGACAAGTGTCCCATTGTTTACATGAATGTCGTTTTTAGTGTCAATGTTACCATCCAGTATTAGTCGTGTGTTGGATTGTTTATTTTCACGTAAGTGAGATAAATCAATGTTACCTTTGATATTCCCGTGATAAATGTAGTCACTGGTATTGTTTATTGATAAAGTCGACTTGTTTTTTGTATTTGTGTTGGTTATTGTGGCTCCATTATCTGAAGCTGCAATAAAGTTAAATGACTGGTTATGTCCATTAAGGTCCAGTGTACCTCCATTTTCGGTAAAAAAGACACCAGAGTAATTGCCAGTTCCCAAAGCATTATCAGCATTTAATTTAACAGTGGAATTACCGCTGGCTATATAAATGTTATTGAAAGCTCTTTCTGCACTGAGTATAACTGTGCCATCTCCTGTTTTGAGATTTCCCCCCTGGGAGACCTTCACATCAAGAGTACCAGCGCCTATTTTGTGAAGGTTATCATTTGTAACACCTTTAAGATACCAGTCAACGGTTGTATTTTTACCAATATCTATTCCTGCACCAGTATATGTGGCATTATCACCCTTAACAATATATGTCTGATTGTCATCAAATTTTAATCCGCCATGTCCCAGACTCAGATTACTGATGATATTTAATGTGCCTCCACCGTGAATACTATTGTCTTTATTTTTTTGTATGTGTTGCTGTTCTAATTCCTGTGAATTAAGATTGATATCGTGTGTGTATGTTTTCTTTAAATAGTCGACTGTATTTTGATTCCAGCGGTTAACGGCTGAACGCACGTTGCCATTAGAAAAATAATATTCACCAAATAATGTCCCAAGGACGACCCATTTTTTATCTATGTTATCATAAAGTAAAAATGGTGAGCCGCTGTCACCGCCAGTAGTCCTGTTACCAAACTAGTCAAACAAATTATGAGTTAAAATATGACCAGAGTTCCAGTTATCAACAAGAACAAATGAACCATTAAGTAATTCAGGTGAATAATTGATATCTTTGTAATTTACTGTCTTCCCATTACTCTGGAACGCCAGATAACCAGAACCGGCCCGGAATGCAATTAATTTCTTTTCACCCTTAAATGTAATTCCATACCGTTCAAGAGCCTGTTCTTTCGTTAAAGAAGTATTGGCACCAGAAGTGATTCCCTGAGTTTCAACCACATATTTATTGAGTCTTGTGACAGCAAAATCATTACTGGTTGCCCGGTCTATGTATTTATAATCTGTCTGGGCCCATGATTGTGTGCCAATAGCATGATGGTTGGTTTTATTATGTGTTGCAGTAACACTATAAGCACCACCAATTGATGTTGTTGCGCCTTTATTGGATACAGGAGAAAAATCAGGAAAAGGAACTTTTGGGAAATTATAAACAGAACCATTTTTTTTCATAATTGAAATGTTTTCATTTCCAGGCGTAAATACCCCTTTGTTTTGAGCGAAATCAAGATAGTCACGCACCCAGAAGTTATCTATCCACATATGGGATGCTGTGGCATTTGATGCCAACAACATTCCTGATGCGAATAGTGCACAGGATGCCAGTTTGAGTTTTTTTCTGGATGCAATGGAAACTTTTTTTGTTAATTCCGAAACAGCAACTAATCCACCTGTAATATGACTATATTTCAGTGAATAAATTTTAT
>ERZ1034992.132-NODE-132-length-45840-cov-9.034662_pt1 | contig 45840 bp, 55 predicted proteins | sample MGYA00520695_ERZ1034992 | MGnify/ENA primary metagenome ERZ1034992 (study PRJEB33766, sample SAMN09781778) | gut metagenome | biome: gut microbiome | host: Homo sapiens | place: Madagascar | study: EMG produced TPA metagenomics assembly of the PRJNA485056 data set...
GCAGGGTCGTCCTCCTACAAAAAAGCCATGGAGGAGCTGAACGGCATCCTCGAGGACTACGGACTCAAGCAGCTGACTGAGAAGGACGGGCTCGACGCAATAAACCAGCGGCGCGAACAGGCGATACAGCTCATCAAGGAGGAAGCTGTCGAGCGGCAACGCCTCAATGCGCTCACCCAAGGCTTCGACGACTACGCCAAGGCTCTCACAGACGCGCAAAAGGAACTGGCAGAAGACCTGTCTGAAGCAACTATAATCAGCAAAAATGACGGAGATGCGGGACTTCTGCAAATTCTGGGCATTGGCGACACAGATTACTTTTTGCGTGACAATGCAGCTGCAATATCCTCAGTCATTGCTCAGGCAGTCGAAGAGAACATCAGCCTCATTCAAAACAAGACTGGTGAAGAATATGAGAAAGGCCTCAAAAAAATTTATGAGGAGATAAATGCTCGTATGCGAGCCATCGGTGTCAGCGAAGAAACAATAAATTCAGACTGGCTCAGCGGTTTTTTCAAGACCGACCCAATTATTGCAAACTACATCGCAAAGGTCAAGGAAGCGAGTGAAACAGTACAAAGACATGAGGAAGTTGTAAACCGCGCTGCCGACGCGGAACAGGCAGCCGCCGGCACGTCGATGACTTTCTCCGAGAAACAGGAGGCGTTGAGCCGCAAACTCCAGGGCGCAAGCGGCGACGTCCACCAGCTCTACGAGAACATCAAGAACCTGATGAGCCAGTATTCCGACAACACCATCGGCTTCCATATCCGCTTTGACGGCGAAATCCCGAAGTGGATGATGGACAAGGACATCGACGAGCTGAAACGCCTCGCAACGTGGTTCTCATCCCACGGCGCGACATTGCCTGACGGGGGGAGCTTTGTCACAACCGGCGGCGTGACTTACACCAAGGAGCAAGCCCTGCAGCGCGGCGCGGACTACGCCCGGGCGGCTGATGCCAAGCAGACCCAGAAGGATGAAGCGGAGCGGAAAGCCAAGGAGGCGGCTGACCGCAAGAAGTCAAGCAGCCGGGGAAGCGGCAGGACTGCCGCCGACAAGCAGCGCGAAAAGGAACAGCTTGCCGAGGCGGCTGCCGACAGGGCTGCGCAGATTGCCGAATACACCGACACCGTTATCGAGCAGGAGAAACAGTCCGCGCTGGCTATCAGGCAGGCTGAAATCGAGCTTATGGACGAAGGCTTCAAAAAGCAGAGTGCGCAACTCGACCTGAACTACAAAAAGCTGAAAGCCGAAAACGAAAGCCGCGAGCGGCAGATGCTCGAAGCCCTCGCCGACAAGAAACTCCTCGAATGGGAGAACCAGCACCCAAAGGCCAAGAACTCCGAGAAGCGGGCGTACCGCGACTCGCTGCTCGACCCCGAAAGCGAGAACGCGCTGACCCGCGCCGACCTCATGGACGAGCAGGTGAAGCACCTCGAGGCTTACGAGGAGCTGGCAGAGGAGACAAAGGTCAGAGGCAACAAGGAGATGCTCCGGACAATGCTCCAGGACGCTATGACATACGAGCAGCAGCGTGCCAAGACCGCAGAGGAATACCAGAAGAAAATCGAGAGCCTCTACCAGCATGACGAAAATGGAAACCGCCTCAAGGACGCTAGCGGCAACGACATGTTCATCGACGGAGCGTCGCAGATGAACATCGACGAGCTGCAGTACCAGAGCGAAGAGGCCATAAAGGCGGTTGACGAGCAGTTCGCGCAGCGCGAGGACGACTACCAGGCGTGGTGCAACGCCATTTCCTCGTGGTCGATAGAGCAGCTCGAAACGGTGCTGCAAGAGGCGAAGCAGAAGCTGGAAGCGGTCAAGGACGACAAGAACGCCTCGCCGCAGCAGCTGGCGGCGGCGCGTGCAAAGGTCAACAAGGCGCAGGACGAACTCGACAAGGCAAAGGCGCAGGACAAGCTGAACCCCGGCCAGAAGAGCATCAAGGAGTGGGAAGACCTGTACCGAACCCTGAACGAGGTGGAGAAGGAGTTCGAGGGCATCGGCAGCACCATAGGCGGCGTTATCGGCGACATCATCTCCGAGTGCGGCAAGGCGGCCGTATCGACGCTGCAAATCATCGACGGCATAAAGACTTTCACCAACGGCGCACAGAAGTCCATCGAGGCGACAAGCAAGGTCGCGTCGCAGTCGCTCAAGACCGTGGAGAAGGCTTCGGTGATACTAACAATCATCTCGGCGGCTCTGCAGATTGCCACGCAGATTGCCAACCTGTTCAATGACGACGACCAGAAGCAGGAGGAGATAGACAGGCTGCAAGACCGCATCGACCAGCTGCAGTGGGAAATCGACAACGCCGACACGGTGCGGCTCAAGGTTGACACCGACACCACAGGCCTCGACATGGTGCATGACGCGCTCGCCGACGCTCGCCGCGAGCTGTTCCTCACAGGCGTGGAGCTGGGCGACATGAGCCGCGTCCTCACCGCCGCGTTCTCTAAGGCCTCGGCGGACATGTCGCTGATGCAGAAGGCCGCCGGGGAGATAGCCCGCGAGGTGGCGGGCGCGTCTTACACCGACGGAAAGTGGTACGGCCGAGAGGGGGGAAGCAAGTACGACGAATCCAAGGAGATGCTCGAAAACTACGCCCAGCAGATGCTCCTCATAGACGAGCAGATCGAGCAGGAGAAGTCCAAGAAGAAGAGCGACGACAGCGCGATAAAGGAAATGGAGCAGCGGCTCGACGAGATATACGCCAAGATGACCGACCTGATTAACAGCATGGTCGAGGACATCGTCGGCGGCTCGGCGGAGGAGATTGCAGACCAGCTCTCGGACGCTTTCTTCGAGGCGTTCCAGAACGGAGAGGACGCTGCCAAGGCGTGGGGCGACAAGGTAAACGACATCGTCTCTGACATCGTCCGCCGAATGCTCGTGCAGAAGTTCCTCACTGACCGCATCGGAAAGGTCATCGACAAGTACAAGGACAGGTGGTTCGACGGCGAGGGAAACTTCATGGGCATCGACGAGGTGCTGGCTTCAATGGACGGCATGAAGAGCGACCTGACGCAGGTCGGCGAGCAGTGGCAGCAGATATACGACGCGCTTCCCGACGGCATCAAGGAGATGGTCGACAGCATCACCGGCCGCGAGGGCGCGGCAAAGGACATCGCACAGGCCTCGCAGGACAGCGTAAACGAGCTGAACGGACGGATGACCGCCGTGCAGGGGCATACGTTCTCGATAAGCGAGACCACAAAGCTCCTGCTCGCCACAACAAACGAGATACTGCGCAGCGTGATGAACATCGAGGGCGAGACCGCCGGCTTCGGAGCAAGGCTCGAGCGCATGGAGGCATCGGCAGCGGCGATGCGCGACACGCTCGACGACATCGCGACACGCGGCGTAAGGCTGAAGAACTGACATAGACACGCAACAACATCAACGATACATGGAGACAAAGGAACTGATACGCAACATACACCGCCAGTGGCTCGCCGCAAAGGCACAGAGGGCTGCGCGGTGCGCCGGATGCGGCATGGAAGGCACGGCGCGGCTGCTCGAGGAGTGCAGGATGTTCAGCGGCTCGGAATCGGCAGAGGAGCTGATGCGGCTGTTCATCTCGCCGCAGGGGCTGGAGTTCTGCCTCGCGGCGGGCTTCCCCAGCCTCGCCACAATACGCCTGTTCAAGCCGCTGAACCCCGAGCGGCTCGGCATTTACATCGACGCGGGGCAGATTACGCTCGACGACCCGGGACGCGCAGTACTCATCGGCAGGACCAACGCAACGGTGCGGTGCAGCACGCTCGCAAGGCACGAGGTTACGGCGATGCACGGCGCGACGGCTGCCGTAATCGCCTCGGGGTGGGCTGTCGTGCATACGCAGTCGGGAGTCGGGTCTTCCGTAGTCCGCAGGGCTTCGGGCAACGCCGTGATACTATGAGCATGGAGGGACGGCTGACGATAGACGGCAACGACGCTTTCGCGCTGTGGGGAGTGTATGCCGTGCAGGGAGGGTGGAACGAACTCATGGCGTTCCCGCCGCTCAAGGCCGTGACCGGCAACGACTGGCAGGAGGAGGACGGCATCGAGGCCGACCTCTCCGCGCCGAGGCTCAACACCATGGAGTGCACCGTCAAATTCGCATACTGCAAGGGAGCGGACAACGTGGCTGACCTCATAACGCTGCTCGCAAAGGGCGCGTACCACGATTTCAGCATAAAGTCGCTCGGCCGCGACTGCACGCTGCGCATGACGCAGGTGACGGCGATGACTGCAGACGGCGGCGCGTCCGGCACGGTGAGCATAAAGCTTGCCGACGACTTCCCCCTCGACGGCTACAAGTACGAGAAGCCGGACAGCGGCATCCCCACGGCGGAGGACTACTTCCTCGACGGAACGCCGCTGACTGACTACGGCGTGCGCGTCCTACAGGGAGGGCTTGCCGAGATGCTCAAGCCGCCGGCGGTCAAGCAGAACCTGCTGCGCAACCTGCCCCACCTCGCCGGCGCAGAGTACGACGGCGGAAGGGTGACGTTCAAGAGCAAGGACATCAAGCTGCCCTGCCTGATGCGTGCCGGCAGCATGACGGAGATGTGGCGCAACCGCGACGCGCTGCTGTATGACCTCGTGCGCCCGGGGGAGCGAATGCTCGCCGTGGACGCGCTCGGACAGGAGTTCCCCTGCCACTACAAGCAGTGCGCCGTCTCGGAGTTCTTCCCCGACGGAAGGCCGTGGCTGCGCTTCTCTCTCACCCTCACGCTGACGCGAAACCTGCGGATTAACGGCACGGCGGCAGCAGCATCGGCGACGGCTGTGTCCGCGCAGTCCGCGCAAGAAGCAGAAGAAGAAACAACAACCCCTGACACTGATACGGCATGAAGATATACGACAAGGACGGCAAGCTGATACTGGACGTGGAGGTCGGCGACAACAGCTTCCGAAACCGCCAGATTATGGGCGACCACAACCTCACCCTGTACTGGTCGCTGGCGCAGCACAAGGAAATCCCCGTGGGCGCGTACTGCGTCTTCGAGGGGGAGAGATACACCCTGCTCCGACCGCAGAACATCAAGATGAACCACTCGCGCAGCTTCGACTACACCGCCGTGTTCTCCAGCAGCCGCGACAAGGCGACACTGTGGAAGTTCCGAAACACCGTCGACGGAAGGCTGAAATTCCCCCTGACAGCCAAGCCCTCGGAACACCTCCAGATGCTTGTCGACAACATGAACCGCCGCGACAGCGGCTGGACGGCAGGCGAATGCATCGACGACACCGAGAAGCTCATATCATACGACCATGACTCCTGCCTCGACGCGCTGGCAAGAATGGCGGAGACTTTCGAGACCGAGTACGAGATTGACGGAAAGCGCGTGTCGCTCCACAAGGTGGAGTACGGCAAGAGCAGCCCCCTCGCTCTCTCCTACGGCAAGGGGAAGGGCTTCAAGCCGGGCGTAGGAAGGGCGAACAGCGGTGACAAGCCACCGGTCGAAATCCTCTACGTGCAGGGCGGCGACCGAAACATCGACCGCAGCAAGTACCCCGAGGACGAGACCCAGCGCGCCCTCGCAAACGGATGCCTCCTGCTCCCTGCCGGCAAGACACTCTCTTACGACGGCGAGCATTTCGAGGACGAGGACGGATACGCCGCCGCAAATGCCCGGCAGTACGTCGCCGACGACCTCGGACTCTCGATACGCAACGCCGCAAGGACGCTCTCGACGCTCACCGAGGACAGCCTCGACCGCTCAGACGACTACCCAAAGCGCGTCGGCACGGTTTCGAGCGTTGTCACCGTGGACGAGGAGAACAACTTCTACGACATCGTAGACGGCTCAATCCCCGAGGAACTCGACTACAGCGAGTGCCTCATCGAGGGGGAGAGCATGACAGTAGTCTTCCAGTCGGGGATGCTCGCAGGGCGCGAGTTTGACGTCAAATATTACCATGAGGCCGTGGGCGGCAAGGACGCGCGGCGGTTCGAGATTGTGCCGCAGGAGATGGACGGCATAATGATGCCTGGCGGCAATTTCGTGCCGGCAGAGGGCAACACATACGCCGTCTTCGGATGCATGCTCCCGCCCTCTTACATCCGCAACGACTCCACGAAGAGCGGCGCGTCGTGGGACATGTTCCGCGCTGCCGTAAAATACCTGTTCGACAACGAGGAGGATAAGTTCACGTTCACCGGCGAACTCGACGGCATCTGGGCGAAGAAGGACTGGACGAACATAGGCGGCAAGATACGACTCGGAGGCTTCGTCAGCTTCACCAGCGAGCAGTTCCAGAAGCAGGGCGCACTCGTGCGCATAACCGGCATCAAGGACTATGTCAACAAGCCCCACAGCCCGAAAATCGAGCTCAGCAACGAGACCGTGGGGACGGGCGTGGCCTCGTCGCTGAACACCCTCGCGGCGCAGGAGGTGGCAATCGAGGAGAGCCGCCGTGACGCGATACAGTTCACTAAGCGGCGTTTCCGCGACGCCAAGGAGACTATGCAGATGCTCGCCGAGGCGTTGCTCGGCAGCTTCACGGAGGGCATCTCCCCCATTGCCGTGCAGACCATGCAGATGCTCGTGGGGGACGAGAGCCTCCAGTTCCGCTTCGTAAACTCTACGACGAACCCTGTGCAGGCCGCCCACGCCGTGACTTACGACAGCGCGGCGAAGACCCTCACGGCGGAAGCCGGCATTATACAGCACCTGACGCTCGGCATCGGCTCGCTCGCACCGCAGCACGACCCCTCGGAGTACCGCTACTGGCAGATGCAGGAATACACGAGCGCACGCCTCGACGACGGCGCGAAGAAGTACTACCTCTATGCCAAGGTGGCGGGCAGCGGCGACACAGGCTCATTCCTCCTCTCGGAGACGGCAATTGCCATGCAGCAGCAGTCAGGGTATTACCACCTGCTGGTCGGCATCCTGAACAGCGAGTACAACGGCGAGCGCAGCTTCGTGCCGCTGTACGGCTTCACCGAAATCTTGCCGGGGCGCGTCACGACCGACCGCGTCGTCTCGGGGGACGGCAACAGCTACTTCGACATGACCGCCAACGCCATGAAGCTCGGCGACGCACTCGACTTCAACTCCGCCGGCGACGGAAAGCTGCGCATAAAGGGGACAATAGTGCAGAGCCAGAGCGGCGACGAGAGCTACGTGGGATGCTACCGCGGAGTGTTCGACCTCGCCGTGACGTACTACAACGGCGACGAGGTGACGTACACCGACAACGGCATAACCTCGATGTACCGCATGGTCAGCGACACGCCTTGCCGGGGAATCGCCCCCACGTCAACGCTGTACTGGCAGGTCATCGCGCAGGGTTCGCAAGGCTCGCAGGGGGAGAAGGGTGAGCCGGGCGAGAAAGGCGACGATTTCACGCCCAACCTCATCAGCGGAGGCGGCGATAAGATGACCTCCTCGGCATACCTGCTCGGCTCGTGTCCGTGGGACGACCGCCCTGCCGCAGGGACGAAATGCACACTCACGGTTTGCGGCAAGGTGGGCGCAAAGGATGTCGGCATAGTGCTGTTCCAGAACGAGGGTCACACGCAGATTACTGGCGAGTTCCACTTTAAGACGGAAACGGTGAAGTCATACCCGTTTGTCGTCACGGACTCGACGACGGCGAAGAAGACGGACATAAACTTCTACCACTACCCCAACGACAGCGACTTCGACCCTGACACTTACGTCAAGTGGGCGGTGGTGACCGTGGGCGACACGGTCGTCAAGGCGTGGATGCCCTCGGCTTCGGAGATGAAGGGAACGCCGGGGGCGGACGGAAAGGACGGCGCGGACGGCAAGAACGGAAGCCCGGGAAACTTCACGGAGCTGCGATACGCCAAGAACGGCTCGACCTCAACGCCGCCGGCGGTGGCAAGCACGGCGGTCTCGCCGTCGGGCTGGACGACAGCGATGCCCTCCGTCGGCTTGCTCGAATACCTCTGGATGATTTCGGCCGTCAAGTCGGGGGACGGGCTGCGACTCGTTTCAGCCTGGACGTCTCCGGTCAGGGTCACGCCGTACAACGGCGTTGACGGCAAGGACGGCGCGTCCTACTCCCCCAACCTGCTCTCCGGCTCTGGGAAGCAGCTCACCTCTTCGACCTATCTCCTCGGAAAATACGCTTGGGCAAGCCGCCCCGACAACGGCACTTCATGCACCCTGACCATCTGCGCCAAAGTGGGCGCAAAGGACGACGCGATTGTCATATTCCAAAATGAGGGGTACACGCAGGTCGGCGACTTCACCTCAAAGGAGGAGACCGTCAAGTCGTATCCGCTGAATGTCATCGCCGCGCTGGGCGCGCCCTCGACTGACCTTGCGTTCTACCACTACCCTAACGACAGCGACTTCGACAGCGGCACTTACATCAAATGGGCGGTCGTCACGCTCGGCGCGGACATGCCGGCGGCCGCGTGGGTGCCGTCCCTGGCGGAGATGAAGGGAGACAAGGGGGACGCAAGCCCCTCGCTCGTCTTCCGGGGCGAGTACGACAGCGCGGCGACGTACTACGGGAACGCCACGCGCGTCGATGCCGTCAGGTACAACAGCCACTACTACATCGCACGCTCTGACGCCGGGGCGTTCTCGAACACCGTGCCTACGCGAAAGACCAAGTGGAACGACTTCGGCGCGGAGTTCGAGACAGTGGCGACGCAGCTCCTCCTCGCCGAGAACGCAAACATCGCCGGCTGGATCTTCAAGGACGGAAAGCTCTGCAGCCAGAGCGGGAACACATACCTCGACGGCGAGACCGGCGACGTGCGACTGAAAGGAACTGTCCAGCACTCGACAGGAACGACAGGCGCATACTCCGACGTTGACATCTTCACCCTGCCGGCAAGGACGACGGTGCAGACATCTGTAATATCCATGGGCAACGACAAGGACGACATCGGAAAGCGGTGCATAATGACCAACAGCTCGGGCTTCGGGAGCAACGGCTTCTACCGCATCAGCCTGCGGCGCTTCGGCTTCATCGGCGAATCGAGCCGCACCGAGGTTACCGAGACTTTCCTCATCGCGCCGCAGGAATCCGTCGAGATGACCTGCTTCGAGCTGCCGCAGGGCAGCAAGGTCGCCGGGGAAACGGTCTCGCCGGGAGGCTACTGGAAGATTACAAACCGCTACAACAAGGAGATGCCGCCGGTGGTGGCTATGGGAATGGTGACCTGCTCCACGGCTTCCCCGGGCGCAACGATACAGGGAACTTCAATCGCCGGGTCGAGCGGATTTGCCGTGAGCCGCAGCAGCACCGCTGCCAGCGACGGCACTTACACGGTGACGCTCCCCTCGTTCTTCTCCTCGGCGAAGAACTTGCTCATAATGGCGACCGGGGTCGGCTCTTGCCAAGGGCAGTCTTCGCCGGTAAAGGCGACCGTGATTTCACAGAACGGAAACAAGTTCACCGTCAGGACATCCGACGACGAGTCCGACAACGCCGGCAGCTTCAATTTCGTGATTTACTCCTTCGGGGGCTTCAACATCTAACAGCATGATTATGGACATAGAGATACTAAACATCGGATGCACGCTCCTCGGCACAGTGCTGGGGGCGTGCGGAACGCACCTGTTCAAGTCAGGGCGGCGAAAGGCGGCGGCGGAAGCTGACCGCGCCGTTGCCGAGGGCTACGAGGAACGCATCAGCGACCTGCACAAGGTCATCGAGCTAAACAACGACACCCTCATCAAGCACGCGCAGCGCATCTCCGAACTAAACAAGGCACTGGACGACAAGACTGACCTGATACGCGACCTCAACGCCAAGGTCTACACATCGCAGCAGGAAGCCAACCGCGCTAACGACCGCGCTAACGAGAGCCAGAAGGAGAACACCGAACTGAAGCTCCAGCTCGCCCGAGAGAAGTGCGGCATATACGACTGCATAAACCGCGAGCCGCCAACAGAGGACACGCGCCGCGCCATAGCAGCGGCAAAGCGCAAGGAACGTGTAAAGGAAACGCCGAAAACTTTACACGACCGGCAAGACACATAAAGAAACTTTACACGACATAGCAATGGCAGACGCAAACAAACTCAAGCCGATTATCCTGCGTTGGGAAGGCGGCTTCGCAAACCTCCCCGCAGACAAAGGAGGCCCGACAAACAAGGGCGTGACGATAGGCACTTTCCGCCAGTTCTTCGGGCAGGGCGCAACCGTCGGACAGCTGAAGCGGATGACTGACCAGCAGTGGATGACTGTCTTCCGCAAGGGGTTCTGGGACAAGTTCCGCGCCGACGAGATACGCAGCCAGTCCGTGGCAAACATCTGCGTGGACTGGGCATGGCACTCCGGCACGGGAATCGCAATACCCAAAGTGCAGAAGCTGCTGGGCGTGACGGCAGACGGCATCGTCGGCAAAAGGACACTCGCCGCCATAAACGCCGCAGCCCCAGAGCAGCTGTTCGAGCGCGTCAAGGCGGCGCGGCTCGCATACTTCGACAGCATAGTGCGCCGCAGACCTTCGCAGATTGTGTTCCTGAACGGCTGGCGCAACCGCGTCAACTCGTTCACTTACTCGGGGTAACGGCGCGGTTTACTCGAAAACAGCATCATTTTGCTGACCCCGGCAAAATGGTCTAAACCGCCTTATTTGCAGGGAATCAGCCAAATATGCAGGTTTGAATCTGCTTGTTTCGCCCGGGTAATTTACTCGAACTTTACTCGAAAAACGGACAGGTTTACCCGAAATTTACCCGAAACGACCGCCTTATTTTACCTTAGACCGCCAAAGTAACACAATGAAGAAGCTGTTATACTTACTGACAATACTGGCGTTGCTGCCCTCGTGCAGCCGCCGCATATACGTCCCTGTGGAAAGCGTCCGCGAAGTCCACGACACGGTGCGCATCGACACGGCAAGCCGCCGCGCCGACATCATCATACGGCGCGACAGCGTAATCGTCCGCGACAGCGTGGCAGTCGTCATCAACGGCGACACCGTGGTACGCGAGGTGTGGCGGTGGCGCGAGCGCGTCCGCGAAGTGCATGACACAGTGAGGGTCGCCACGGCAGCGAGCCGCGACACATCGCACACCGACACCGCCAAGACCGCGCAGGTCGTCGAGGTCGAGAAGCCCCTCTCATGGTGGCAGCGCGTGCAGATATGGCTCGGACGCGCCGCGATGACAGCCGCCGCGCTCGCCGCCGCATGGCGGATATGCCGCCGCCGTCAAAAAGGATTTCGGGAATAACGAAAAAAGCACTATCTTTGCAGTGCTGATTTTGTGCCTGAAATCGGTTTCGTTTTACCTCCCGAGGCTCGGTTGCCCCCTGCATCGGGAGGGCTTTTTATGCTAAACTGGTGCTGGCTTGTCACTCGCGCACATTCGCCAAACAGCCAACAAACTCGTTGTCAACATATTACCAACTTGCGGCTATTTTGATTGCACAAATATTAACGCTATTATGTTACCTCACTCGCACCCTGCACACGCCACACGCTGACCACACGCAACACCCTGAACTGCATCGACTTGCAAATATTTTCCTCCACTAATAGGCTTGGTGTATGTGGGAATAATGTATTACCTTTGTGGTACTCATTTGGCACTCGCCCATTGACGATTGCCAAAAACGCGAACAACGAAACCTATAATACAGGTACGACCATGAACACCGTAAAAGCAAAAGAGCCGGTAAAGCTACGGCAGAAGAAACTCGCTGGCGGAAACGTGTCGCTCTACCTCGCGACTTACATCCGGGGACAGCGCGAGTACGAGTTCCTGCGGCTGTACCTAATCCCCGAAAAGACGAGAGACGACCGTCAGCGCAACCGCGAGACCCTCGCGCTCGCCAACTCGATAAAGGCGCAGCGCATCGTCGAGATACAGAACGGCATGCACGGCTTCAACACCGCAAGCAGGGAGCGCATGAGCTTCTTCGACTACTTCCGCGCCCAAGCGGAGAAACGCAAGAAGCAGGACAGCAAAAGCAGCTACGGCATCTGGATATCGACACTCCACCACCTGCGCCGCTATGAGCGCAGGAAGGACATCACATTCGCCGACATTACCCAGAGGTGGGTGCAGGGCTTCTGCAACTACCTCGACCGCGAGGAATGCAACATGCGTGTACGCAACGGCAGCCGCCCGCTGTCGCCAAACTCCAAGCACGAGTACTTCTGCAAGCTGAAGACGGCACTGCGGCAAGCGTACAACGACGGCATAATCCGCGACAACCCCACACGCGGCACTAACGGCTTCCACCACGAGGAGGTGACACGCGAGTACCTCACCATCGAGGAGATACGCGCCCTCGCCGCCACGGACTGCGACTACCCCGAAGTGAAGCGGGCGTTCCTGTTCTCATGCCTGACAGGGCTGCGGCGGTCGGACGTGGAAAGGCTTACATGGGACGAGGTGATGCAACTCGACGGCAGGACGCGGCTCGTCTTCCGCCAGAAGAAGACCGGCGGGCAGGAATACCTCGACATCACGCCACAGGCGGCGCAGCTAATAGGCACTCGCGGCACGGCATCCGGGGACAGCAATGTGTTCGGAAGCATCCTTGCCCCTCCCAGCACGAACAAAGCCCTGCGGACATGGACGCAGCGGGCAGGGATAAGCAAGCACATCACCTTCCACTGCGCACGCCATACATTCGCAGTGCTGATGCTCACGCTCGACACCGACATTTACACCGTCAGCAAGCTGCTCGGACACCGCGAACTGCGCACCACGCAGATATACGCCAAGATAGTAGACCGCAAGAAGCAGCAAGCCGTTGACAACATCCCCGACATTTTCTGACACGCGCAAGAATGACTGACAGACAATCGAAACAAGGGGTAAACGCACTGCTCGCGCTCATCGAGAGTGCTGGAGGAATGAGCGACATCGACACGCTTTGCACGATGCTTTACCTCGCCGACCAGCGATTACCACGGCAAATAATAACATGGAATTATGGCTACATTCAAACAGTTCGTACCGTCTGTTGAGTTTCACCCTGGCGTGACGCTCGCCGAGAAACTTCAGGAAATGGGAATAAGCGCAGAGGAGTTTGCGGCGCTGGCTTCACTGCCGGCGGCGACCGTCCGCGCTGTCATCAGCGGCGAGTGCAGCGTCACGACGAATATTGCAGCGGCTTTTGAAAACGTCACCAAGATACCTGCGCACTTCTGGCTAAACCTGCAAAGAGGGTACAACGAGTACACGGCACGCAAGAAGTGTGAGCACAGCTCTGCGGAGGGCAACTATTAAGTATTTTCTAATAGTTCAAATGTGGTCATTCCCGAAATGGAAATAACCTACGGCAACTTTTATAGTCACTGTCGGGCGGTTTGTTGCGCCTCACGCCTACCCTATTTGCTGACGCAGGACGCGGCGGCGCACCGGGCTTCGGGAAAACGCTCCCGAATCATTCATCGATGAGGGGGAAGGCGCGGTCATAGACATCGGTCAGCTTGTCGCCGTTGTACAGCCAAAACGGCGTAGGCTGCAAAGCGTAGTTTTCAGGCTTGCCCAAAAGCGTGCGGGTGACCATCGTCAGCGACTGAACCTCGCCCAGATACTCGACCTTGCGGGCTTCCGCAATGACTACGGACTTCGACGGGTCGCTTTCAAAGACAAGCACATCGCCCTTTTTCAAGCCCATATCGAAGAAGTTCAAGGCAGGGCGGCGCGAGTGTTTCGTCTTTTCAATGGCAGCGACATCGCTGACGGTTATGTCGTTGCTGATTTCGGCAGCGACCTCGGCAGTGGCATCGCCCTCGTTCAGGTGGTTCATCAGCTTCAGCAGCGGTATGGCTTGCGAGGGGGAGATGCGGAAGAACTCACGGTTGTCATTTACCCTGCTGGGCGCAAAAGCCGTGTGGAGGGCGGACTCGAGTTCGCCCATGTGCGAGAGTTTCACCTTGCAAGCGTATGCACACTCGAAAGGGAGCGGCACGCCGGTGGTATACAGTTCGCGCATACGCGCATCGAGGTCTTTGCGAGAGGTCATCCCGATTTTGACAAGACCGGGCATGCACTCATTTGTCAACAGGTATACGATACCATACTCTTTTTTGTCGGACATGGGCTATTTATCCTTGGCGTATGAAGCGGCGGCAGCACGAAGCGCGTCGGCGAAGTTGTAAATATCGTCCAGCGACTTTATCTCATGCTTCGTCTCGTTCCTTTCGGCATCAAGCAGACCGATATACTTTACTGACTTGGCATTCAGCCGCAGGCGGCAAATTGGGCGGCGGTTGTTGTCGTCCATAAGCACCGAGAAGTAATTCTGCGCATCGCGGTAGGTGACGCGAGACACGTCCACGACGGAGCGGACAATCGCCTTAACAATAAGGTAGCCGTCAATCTCCTCCTGCGTGGTCACGATGCCGCGCTCTTCATCCATGAACACGACACCCGGCGGCAGCACCTTTTGCGCAGAGGGTGCAGGAGCTTCCGGGGCTGCGGCAGCATCAGCGGCAGGTTCGGGGGCTGCGACCTTCGGGGTCTCATCCACAGAGCGTATCGCGATGCCGAGCCGCTCCGAAATAGCATCGTTGACAATGCCCGAAATGGCACGCTTCACGAGAGGGGTAAACTGCTCCAGCACCTTCTGGTTGACGACACCGTCATAGACCTGCTTCGTAATGTACTTGACGAAATCAGGCGAGGGCGAATTGAACTCGCCCGAAAGGACACTGCGCAACTGGGTGGTATATTTCAGCTCCTGCGCCGTATCGAGGATTTTGGAGACATCATAATACGACTTGTGGAACTTCTTCAGCTGCTCAATATCCGCATCTGACAGGTCGAGCATATCGACCACGAGGAAAGGCTTGTCATCCATGATGTTCGGCTTTTCGAGGTCAGTGTAAAAGCGGTACTCGATGCCGTTAGTCAACACGCCGAAGCGGGCGTTTGTGGCGGCAAAGTAACGGCGCAGCTGAGTGTCATGCAGGTTCAGATTCTGGGCGCAGTGTTTGCACTCGATGAGCAGGATAATCTCGTCGTCATGCTTTATGGCGTAGTCTATCTTTTCGCCCTTCTTCTTGTTCAGGTCGCAGTCCACCTCCGGCACGACCTCAAAGGGGTTGAACACATCATAGCCCAAAGCCGAGATGAGCGGGAGTATGAAGGCGTTTTTGGTGGCTTCTTCGGTGGCGATGCTGTCCTTCTGTTTGCCGATACGCTCCGACAGCTGGAGTACAGAGTCTTTGAAATCCATATTGCGATTTTATTTTGATTGTTTTTCGATGATTATTGTCGCTATTATTGAGTCGATTTCCGATTGAACGGATTGGGGATTTGCTCCCTTCAGAGATTGCTTCAGATGCTCCACTTTCGGCATGGCGTTCTGCTTTTTGCGCGGAGTGTCTGCCTTTTCGGCAATCCCCTTAACGATGCGGAGGACATTTGCATTATAAAGGTCTTCATAATCCGCAATCTCCTCTGCCCTGCTCTTTTCAGTATAGATGAACACGCCAGCCTCAATCTGGTCATACATCCAGTTGATGACCGCCAGCAACTCATCCGCACGGCGTTGGAACAATTCGATGTTATACGTTGTCATGACAGCCCTCATGGCAATACCATATTTGCGAGTATGAGCATTGTATTCATCCAAGTCAGGAGAATTGTCCCGAAACTGCGACATGAATGAGGCATATTCCTTCTCGACAGTCGCACTGACATTGAGAATGTCCGATTGCAGTACTCGCGCAGCAGCGAGTATAGGCTTTACATATTTAGGATTGTCGCTGATAAAAGCAGGTGCTTCTCCGCGATGCAAAGCAATGGATATGTATAGGGCATTCTTGCGAACCCATTTTTTGAAGCCTTCGGGTACACTTCTGACGAACTCAATGCTATGTGACGAGGGTAGCGGCTCTTCACCTCGGAGGATGCGGCGGCGGTCTTCGGTCAATTCTTCTTCTGTTTTTAATATGCTAATCGGGCAGCAGCGGCAATGAGGATGCCAGCCAATGAACTTGAAGTCCTTGGGGTACTTGCCAGCGAGGTCGTCGCAAATGTCTGACAGTTCGTACATCTTGCCGTCAATGCCAAATGCTGTGTGATTGCCGCTCATTTTAACCCTAATTCCAACAACCATGTCCTCGTCCTGCCATTGTTCGAAATTGCAAGTGTGGTACATGGCATTGATTTCATCTGGAGTCATGGCGGTGGTCTTTGTCGGTGATAAAGCTGGAGTTCTTGTCAACGACACGCCACTTCTAGACTCGCCAAGAAGCATATCTATTATGGCCTTGAAAAGTCCCATGATTATTTGCTGTCGGATACCGAGTCTCGATGTTCGAGGAGAGAGACCAGACGATCGATTTGCTCTTGCGATTTTTCGACCAGACGACGATGTGCGGCAATTTCTTCGATGAATTTTTCAGTCACCGAAGCCAACTCGGAATTCATGTGATTTCCACATCCTGAACCCGAAATGGCTATTGAGTGGTCTTGGGCGACCGCAGAGGTCTTTGAAAGCATTTCAGCCTCAATATACTGAAATAATTTCATTGCTTGAGGAGTTACGGTCGCACCCTGTTCCCAGTTTTGAACAGAGCGGATAGTTGTGCCGCACTTATCGGCAAATTCTTTTTGTGTAAGTCCCAATGACTTACGGAACTCAGAAAAAACAAATGGTTTGTCCATGCGAAAAGGCTCTTAAAAAATTATAAACCTGAAATTATTTCGACGCATCGCTTGCGCAACGCGCAATCATTTCGTATCTTTGCGCCGTAAACCAGTGCAGACACGCACAAAGTTACGAAAAAGAACACGAAAACGAAAACATAACATCAGGAATATGAGAAAGATAACCTCAATGACCGACAACGAAATCAGCGCGATGACAGACCGCGCCAACTACCTCGAGGGGTGGGCGGAACACTTCTCGAAGCGCAGCAACCCGAACTGGCTGGCGGCACGCGAAGGCGTGGAAGCGGCACGCAGGGAGGCGGCAGAACTCCGCGAAATCATACACCAGGCAATATAAAACGACACAACCATGGAAGGAAAGAAAAGACCCAAAGACATGACAGCGAGGGAACTGGTCTGCGAACTCGAAACAGCAACCGCAGACGACTTCCGCAACTGGGCGAAACAAGTACACCTCCCCGAAGAGATGATACGCCACATCGCATTGATGACCGCACTCGCCGCCGTTGACGGCGGAAAATACACGCAGCTGGTATCGTCATACATCGACGAGATAACTGCTGCATTCTACGAAGAGATGAAAGGCATAACCGAAAGCGTGGAGGACTGACCATGGCAAAGACAGGAAAGGGCAAGACGAGCCGCGTGATGAAGTGGCTGGGGCTTTGGCTGATGACGGCCGTATGCCGCTGCACGGTGATAGTGCTGATATTCGGCGGCGCGATGTGCGCGGCGCAGAACCTCATCGACAACTTCGGCGCGGGGCTGCTGGGACTGCTCGCCGCAGGGCTGGGCGTACTGCTCGCCATAGGGACGGAATCGCTGCTCTCGCGGCTGGGCTGGAAACACTGAAACAACAAGTACAACACACATAAAAACGACAACACAATGGCACAGAAAGACTTCACATTCGAGGAACGGATGCTCCGCATCAGCAGCCTCAACGTACTGACCACCGCCGACATCGCGGTATGGCTCAACGTAGCACCAGACCATGTGCGCTCACTGGTAAGCGCACACACAATCCCCCACTACAAGGCGGCAAACGGCCGTGGGGTATACTTCAGCAAGGCAGAGGTGGAGCAATGGCTTCTGCACCGCCGCATACCGACACAGGAGGAGCTGGAGCAGGAGGCGGTGACATACACTGCACTGAACAGACCAAGCACACGCGCACGGAGATGAACACAGACTACGCACACTGCGTCGGCGAGGGCTACTTCAGCCACCCAGAGCCTTGCCGCACCTGCCGACGGCACTTCCCCTTCTCGCAGCCCACGGAGGGCGGCATGACTTGGGTGATGCCGATGTACGACAAGCGGACAGGCAGATGCCCGATGCACGACCCGAAACCCGAAAACGAATAACCGATGCCTCGCACCGTAACCACGTCAGACCTACGCGCACTCGCCCTCGGCGAGGTGCTGACGGCAAGACCGCTCAACGCCAGAGACAGCAAGCGAATACAGCGGCTTGCCGCCAAGCAGGGGCTGGAGACGCTCACCCACCACGGTCTGCTCCGAATATGGCGCGAGACACCGACGAAAACGACACAACCCAAAAAGACAAGACCATGACACTGAAAGACATAACCGTGAAAGACATTACGGAGGTCGCCAAGATTTGGCAGCGCGAAGACATAAAAGCAACGCGCTCCGTGATAGTGATGGCCGACGACCCCGAATCTGGCGCGGCAATTTACAACCCCACGACAGTAACCATACTGAAACGAACCCCCTCTTACTACGGCAGGGCGGCAGTGGAGCGGATGCTCCGAGTGCTGTTCGAGGAATATCCCTACACAGCCGACATCGCCAAGGAAATACTAACACCAAAAGACGAAAACAATGACACAGCAGGAAAGATTTGACACGACAGCGGACGAGTTCCTCGCATTCATGGAGCGCAAGACCGCATGGCTCGCCGGCATCGCAGAACGCGGCGGCATCGACATTGAGGACGTGGAATACGAAGAAGTAAAGGAGGACGGCAGATGACACCGAAAGACATCGACAACGCCGCCAGGCAGTGGCGCGACGGAAAACCCGACAAACGCAGCTACATCGTCCTCACGCAAGACCGCGAGAAAGCAGAAGCGCAAGCGGGTGTCAGGACAACGGCGGACGACTGCATCATAATGTTTCTCCTGCTGTTCGCCACCGACCAAGCATACCTCACCGCAACGGAAGCCGCAATCGAGATGTTCAAGCAACCGCACATCCAGCAGCAGCTGAAAGACAGGTACTTCGAGGACGAGAAAGGCATAAAACCGAAAAACATAAAGCCATGAAGAACGACAGCCGATTACAAGCAATAGTCGATGCCGCAAATGAATGGGTTGATGCAGACCAAAGCAACCGCTCGTGCATCATACTCACTCATGATGAGATCGGTCGCTTGCGCAACCATTCATATACTTACGCAGATTACACCGACCTGAGAAGTATGCTATACAGTGTCTTCAAAGACAACGACGACTTTCTGCGTGCAGCCAAAGAAGTAATGATGTGGATTGAGAGAGACAAAAACTCTGAACCAGCGACATTCGTATGACACCGACACTAATTTTCGACCCGAAACAGCGCCTGTACAGCGCAACGGCGACACCGCTGCCCGCCCCGACAGGCGTGAGGGCGGCACGCTGGCGGCACTACGACAGCATACCCGACAGCGTCACCATACCATTCGCCATGCGCCTGTTCGCCATGCAGAACCTCACGCTCCAGTACGTTGACACCGTCACCGGCTTCTGCGTCGAGAAGCGCATCGGAGGCACAAAGCCACTCGTCCGCGCAGTCCGCGAGCAGCGCCTCGGCATCGACCGCCTGTACGCCGGCAGCTTCAAGGGCGAGGCAGGGCGGCTCGCCAAGGAGAGCGAGGCACGCAACGCCGCCGAGTTCGGACAACGCCGACGCGCTGCTCACGCGGCTGTTCTACGGCCTCGACACAGAGGTCGGGCGGCTCGGCCTGAAAGGAGACGACAAGGCACTCGTAATCGCCGTCCACCAGGCGCTCACCATAGCCGACGTGACGCGGATGTACGCACGCGAGGGCGACGAGATGCTGCGCCGCTACCATGTCCCGGTGGCACGGACAGGCTGCTCGATGCTCCCCGACGAGTTCCTCGCCATCGCCGACCTGCTGCCGCAGTTCGCCGGCGACTGCTACAAGCTCTCGCCGTCACGGAAGATAACCGCAAAGGCGATGCTCACCGTGCTGCGCAAGCACGTCATCGTAATGCCCGACGGCACAACGCTGCAATGACAGACTTACAGCCCGACCCGTGAGGGCGGCTGCGGCAAGAGAGCCGCGAAACCCGATGGCCGCCGCCATAGTGCATCCACGCGGATTAACGACAGCGGTCATCCACTACACTATCAATGGTTTATGATAGATTTTATCTGTTCATATTATTCATTTCGTAGATACATATAATCGACCAAGCCGTGCCAGTCCGCGAGGACGCACCACGGCGCACCAAGGGCGGTGAACGGCAGCCATGGCGGACAGCGGCTGCAACAATGAGGAAGCGGCAAACGCGGTTCGACTCCGCGACCGCCCACGGTTCATATTACGATAAGAGATTTGGTTATAAGTTCTCATTTGACGTGTGATACGATTAGACACACAGCCGCCCAAGCCCGAGAGGGTGCAAGGCGGCGAAACGGACGGAAAGCCCTCGGAGGGCAGGAAAGCGGGCGCAAAAGTGCCGTCAAGCAGACCGCGACAGGGGTTCGACTCCCCTTCCGCCCACAGGAACAAAACCGATAAAAAGATGACGAAAAGACACACTACACTCGAAAGGCTCACGCCGCTCCAGAAACAGCGACAGGAGCGCAACAAGGCACTCGCGGCAGAGTACCGCCAGCTCGCCGGCACGCCCGGCCAGAGCCTCACCAACCTGCGCTATTACCTGATGCAGAAGCACGGTCTGCACAGCCCGAGCGCATACTACAAGATACTCAAGGACGAGGGCGTGCCATACGCAGGGAAGGAGGGCGCATGAAAGAGGCGACATTCACGGCGACGACCGCATGGGCGGCGGCGATGCAGAACTTCAGCAAGGAAGACCGCTGCGAGGTATACGATGCGATATTCGCATACGCCGCAGGAGAACCCCTCTCCGAAATGAGCGTGGCGGCAGCGGCGGCATTCGCTTTCGCCAGAATAGACCTCGACCGCGATGCCGCCAAGGCACGCAACCGCAGCGAGGCAAGCCGAGCCGCAGTGAACAAGCGGTGGAACAAGACAAAGACAGAAACGAAACCCAAAACACCAAAGAAATGAACACAGACACGACAACAGACAAGGCAACGGCAATGAGGTCGATAACCCTCAAGGCAATCAGCCTGGTGAACTTCAAGGGCATCCGCGATGCCAAAATCGACCTCGAGGGGCGCAACACGGACATCAGCGGCGCAAACGGACTGGGCAAGTCCTCCGTATTCGATGCATTCACATGGCTGCTCTTCGGCAAAGACCGCCGCGACCGCAAGCAGTTCGGCATCAAGACACGCGACGAACAGGGCGCAATCATACCGCGCCTCCCCCACGAGGTCGAGGCGATGCTCACCGTGGACGGCCGCGACATCACTCTGACGCGCCGCTTCCGCGAGAAATGGGTCAAGCGCAGAGGCTCGGCGGAGGAGGAGTTCACCGGCAACGAGGAGGAACGCCTGTGGGACGGCGTGCCCTGCTCGCTGCGCGACTGGAACGACAAGGTCGCCGCGATATGCCCCGAGCAGGTCTTCAAGTTCATCACCAGCCCCCTGCACTTCACGGCGCAGAAGCCCGAGGTGCAGCGCGAGATGCTGATGCGCATGGCCGGGGGCATAAGCGACGAGCAGATAGCAGCCGCAAACCCCGACTTCGCAGCCCTGCTTGCCGACATGACAGGCAAGACAATGGAGGAATACCGCCGCGAGACGGCAGCCGCCAAGCGGCGCATCCGTGCGGAGATAGACGAAATCCCCGGGCGCATAGACGAGCGCAAGCGCGACTGCGAAACCGAAGACACCGAAGACTGGGACGCGCTCGCCCGGCAGTACGACGAACTCAAGGCACGCCGCGCCGAGGTCGAAAAGCAGATGGCATCAGCCTCCGAGACACAGAAAGCCCACGCGGCAAGGCTTGCCGTGATGATGCAGCGCGTCACCGCCAAGGAGGCCGAAGCCACGCAGCAAGCGGCAAAGGTAGCCGCCGACACCCTCGCCGACACCGAAAAGCAGCGAAGCCGCCGCAGCCAGCTCCTCGCACGCCACAGCACGGCGGAGGGCGCACGCGCATTCCGCGAGAAGGAAATCCAAGACCTCGAGAAGGAAGTGCAGCGGTGCGACGAGCAGCGCGAGACGCTCATCGCCGAGTACCACCAGCTTATGGCAACAGCACGCAGCATCACACGCGAGATTGAATGCGGAAGCCCCGAAATGCGCACCTCCGACTACGTCTGCCCCACATGCGGACACCCGTACGACGCGGAACGCATACTCGAAGTGCAGCAGAAAGCCCTCGACAACTACCGGAACGAGCGGCACGAGAAGCTGCGCCGCAACGCCGAGGCGATAGCCGAGAACAAACGCAGGGGGCTGGAGAACAACAGCCGCAAGGAGGAGCTGGCAGTGCGCATCAGCGACACCAGAGGGCAAATCGCCGCCCTTGCCGCCGAGGCCGCCGAAATTGAAGCAGACCCCCTGTACGCCGCAGAGCCGACCGCGCCTGACACCGCGCCGGCCATCGAGGCTGACGCACAGCACACGCGCCTGGCGCAGGAAGCCGCAGAACTGCGCAGCCAGTACGACGCGCTCGCCGGGGAGATGCCAACGGCGGCAGACCCGGAACTCGCCGAGGAAGCCGCAGACCTCGCCGCACGCATCGAGCAGACAGCCGTCCGCCTCTCGCGCCGCGAGGACATGGCCGCAAACAACGACCGCATAGTCCAGCTCCAGCACCGGCTCACAGCCGCCAACCAGGCTCTCGCCGACCTTGAGAAGCGCGAGTTCACCATAAGGGCGTTCCAACGCGCTCGCACAGACGCGATGCAGCAGAAGATAAACGCACTCTTCTCGGCGGTAAAGTTCCGCATGACAGACACGCAGGTCAACGGCGAGGAAGTCGAGACCTGCGAGGCGACGGTGGACGGCGTGCCGTTCTCCGACCTCAACGACGCGGCGCGGATAAACGCCGGACTCGACATCATAAACGCGATATGCCGCGCCGAGGGGATTTCCGCGCCCATATTCATCGACAACGCCGAGAGCGTCAACCGCCTCACGCCTACCCTCTCGCAGCGCATACGCCTAATCGTAAGCCGCGACACCGCCCTGACGGTGACGCACCCCGACCCATCGCTCCTCTGAAACATGCACACACAATCAAAACCAAAAGCATAAAGAACAATGGCAACAACAGCACAGGCACGGCAGACAGCCGTGGCAACAGCGGCGGCAGCCGCACAGACACCGGCGCGGCGAGACAACGCTGTGACCACATTCGAGTCGATACTCCGCAGCGACTTCATCGACCAGCAGCTATCCTCCGCGCTCGCCGAGAACAAAGGCACTTTCGTATCGTCGCTCGTCGAGCTTTACACAGGCGACAAGGCACTGCAGACCTGCAACCCGAAGCTGGTAGCCCTCGAGGCCGTAAAGGCAGCGTCGCTGAACCTCCCCATAAACAAGGCACTCGGCTTCGCATACATAGTGGTGTACAACAACAGCGTCAAGGCGACAGACCCCAAGACAGGGCGCGACACGTGGACGAAAGTCCCCACGCCGACATTCGTACTTGGCTACAAGGGCTTCATCCAGCTCGCGTCGCGAACCGGGCAGTACAAGACCATAAACGCCACGCCGGTATACGAGGGCGAGTTCCGCTCGCAGAACCGCCTGACAGGCGAAATCGACATCACCGGCAAGCGAACCTCCGACAAGGTGGTCGGGTACGCCGGCTACATCGAGTACCTCAACGGCTTCACCAAGGCCGAGTACGTCACCGTGGCAGACATGGCGCGGCACGCACTGCGCTACTCACCCTCGCTGCCCAAGTCCACAAAGCTCGAAGACCTCGTGCGCCTCGCCAACGAAGAGCCGTCGGCAAAGCGCGTGGGCTGGCTCGGCAACTTCGGCGACATGGCAGTCAAGACCCTAATCCGCCGCATCATCTCCAAGTACGGCTACATGTCAGTGCAGATGCAGAACGCCGTGACGCTCGACATCAACGCCGACACCGCAATGACGGCGGCAGACCGCGACCATGCAATCGGCCAGGAGCAGACGCAGACCGTGACACTCGACGACGCGGAGTACGAGACCGTAGACACCGCCACAGGCGAAGTCACGGCAGCAGCACCCTCCGAGGCACAGGCAGACGAAAAGGACGACGACCCAGGGTACTGATGAAAGCAACGCAAACAACACCGACAGCACAAGCCGCGCAGGGGAGCGACACCGGGGCAGTCACCATGACCTGCCTGGGCAGCTCCTCCGCCGGCAACGGCTACATCCTCGCCGCCAGCGACGGCATACTACTGCTCGAGGCAGGAATACGCTTCGCCCGCGTCAAGGAAGCCCTCGGCTGGGACATCCGTCGCGTATGCGGATGCCTCGTAACGCACCGCCACGGCGACCACGCCGCCTACCTGCGCGAAACGGCACACGCCGGCATACGCATACTCGCACCCGAGGACACGGTCAGCCGCCTGAAGCCCCTCGACCGCATCCTCACGACAGCGGCACAGCCCATGCACGGCTACCGCCTCGGCAGCTTCAAGGCTTTCGCCTTCCCCCTGCGGCACGCAGACAGCGACGGAACGCCTTGCCCATGCCTCGGCTGGGTCATCGACCACCCCGCCATGGGACGGCTGCTATTCGCCACCGACACCATGGCGATAGCACACGACTTCCCAGGCATCGACCATGCGATGATAGAAGCCAACTACTCCGACCCGCTGCTCGACAACGCAATCGCGGAAGGCATCACAGACCCCTCGCAGAAGTCGCGACTTCTCGCCTCCCACCTCGCGCTGCACCAGACCGCCGCCATACTACGCCGCCCCGGCTTCGCGGCATTGCATCAGACCGTCCTGCTCCACCTCAGCAGCCGCAACAGCAACCCGGAGCAGTTCCGCAACACGATAGAACAGGCTACCGGCAAGCCGGCATACGTCGCACGGCCGGGGCTGAAAGTCACATTCTCAAAAGACCCGTACTGATGGAAGACAGAAACAGCTTCGTGTTTTTCCTCAACTGGAAGAACATACTCCGCAAATACCCCATGGGGGTGCGATGCGCCGTATACGACGCAGTCTTCGAGTACGCCGAAAGCGGCACGCTCCCCGAGGGGCTGTCCGACGCGGCGATGATGGCCTTCGAGTTCATCAAGCAGGACATCGACCGCATGCAGGACAAGTACGAGCAGACCTGCGAGAAGCGCAAGGCCGCCATAAACAAGCGGTGGGAGAAAAACGGCAAGGGCAAAAAAGCCGATACAAAAGTATCTGCAAAATACAATAGTATTTCAGACGATACAAGCGGTACAAAAGTATCTGAGCCGATACAAGCCGTACATAATGAATATGATAATGAAGATGATAATGTGTCTCCTTACGGAGACGTGAGTGTCGCGCACGCACGCGAAGAAGAGGCCGACGAGGAAGAAGCGGACGACTCTGACGACGCGGCGATTGCAGATGCATTCGTAGACCGCCACCCGAAGAGCCGCGACGAGTTCTGCAGGAACAACCGCTGCACCGCCGAGGAGTTCCGCAATACTGTCGCCGCCGTACTCGCCGAATGGCGCATCACCGGCTGGAAGGGGAAGCGCATACGCGACGGAACTGACAGCCACCAGACCGCGCACCTGCTCTCCGCAGCGCGGATAAAGCTCGAGAGGAAGAGGGAGCAAGAAGCAAAAACCGTAAACCGAAACCAATATGATGCGAATAGACTTCAACGACGCAGAGGCATGGTACAAGTGTCTCAAGACCCGGAGGACTTCAAGGAAACGTTTTAGTCTTCCGCTGACGGCTGAGCAGTGCGTACAGGCACTCGCGGCGGCGGTGCGCGTAATCGTCGAACACAGGGGCGGCACGCTGCTCCCCGACGAGGAGACGCGCAGCCACATCAGGCAAGCCGCCGAGTGGCTCACAGACCCGCAGGGACGCTCGGGGCTGCTGATGTCGGGGATGTGCGGCAACGGAAAGACAACGCTGATGCGTGCCGTTACCGACCTCGTGGCGTTCCACACCGAAGCCGAGCGCGGATATTCCGACCGCAAGGCTTTCGTCTGCAAAACCGCCAAGGAGGTGGCGATGATGTGCTGCGGCACGGACAGGGACTTCGCCGAATACCGCAAACTCATCGACGAGCCGCTCCTCGCCATTGACGACCTCGGCGAAGAACCGGCGGAGGTGATACGCTTCGGGCAGACGTTCAGCCCCGTCACAGACCTGCTACTCGCACGCTACGACAAGCCGTGGCGCGTAACCCTGGCGACGACCAACCTGCGCCACGCTGACATCGAGAGCCACTACGGAGGGCGCATCCTCGACCGCTTCCGCGAGATGATGACCGAAATAGCGTTTACCAACCCCTCCTACAGGGGCAAGAACCGGCCGCAAGCCGCAATGCCGACGAAACCATGAGCAAGGCACGCGAATTCATCCGCCGCATATGGCGGCTTCTCGACAGCGACAGGGCTGCGCTCACGGGCATTGTCCTCATGCTCGCCTCCGCAGCAATCGCCGCGATATTCTGCATCACGATAGCAACAATCAAAATCAACACACCATGACCACAGAACGCACCATCTACATCTCGCTGCCCATATCAGGGCGCGACCCCGAAGAAGCGCGGCAGGAAGCCGACAGCGTCAAGCACGCCCTCTCGCGGCAGGGCTACAGGCCGGTATCGCCCTTCGACATCTGGCACGGCAAGCACCCGCAGTACGCCGACTACATCTGCAACGACCTCCGCGCACTCGCCGACTGCGAGGCCATCTTCCTATGCCAGGGGTGGAACGGCTCACGCGGATGCCGCATCGAGCACAAGTTCGCCGAAGAGTTCGGCAAGCGCATAATCTACCAGCAAGCAGAGGAATGACCATGAAGCACAAGATACGCCCGACGAATGACCGGCTGGTCGAGTGGTCGGCAGAGGAGGAAGCGCAGATGGCCGCCGTCATCAGCTCCCTCCGCACCCGCGACCAGCCGAAAACGGCGGCGACGGCGACACGCCCACCCCGAAAGCCGGCATTGCGGCACACGCGCCGCTGCTGGTACAGGGACGGCTTCAGCCCTCCGCCGCAACCGAAGACGGCAAAGGAGACCTTCTACTCAAACCTCCCCGAGATACGCCGAATGTGCGCACACCCGGGCTACAGGATGCGCGACATAGCCGCGAGGCACGGCATGTCCGCGTCCACGCTGGCGTGGTACGCTCACGCATCGCGAATGAGGGTAGTCCGCTACTGCCGCTCAAGGGCTGCCCTGCTCCGGGGCAAGGGGGCAATCCGCGAGATGCTCCGGCACGGCGAAACGGCAAGAGCCATTGCTCGCCAAGTCGGCGTGTCGAGGGCGGCTCTAAGCAAGTTCATAAGCAAACACAAACTCAAATAACAACACGACAATGACAATCACAGGAACAATCAAGCAGATACTCCCCGAGCAGAGCGGAGTGTCGAAAGCAGGAAAGAGCTGGCGCAGACGCGACCAGATACTCGACATCACCGAAAACCCGCAGTACCCGAAGCTGCTGTGCTTCGCCCTCATGAACGACCGCATCGACGCGGCAAGCATCGCCGAGGGGCAGCACGTCACCATTGACTGCGACATCGACAGCCGCGAGTACAACGGACGCTGGTACACCTCCGTAACCGCATGGAAGGTAACGCCCGAAACCGAAACGGCGGCAGCAGCACCGCAGCAGCAAGCGCAGACGGACAACTCGCTGCCGCCCATGCAGCAGGACTTCGGCCCGATACCATTCTGAACATTCGGGGCGGAGGGCTTCTGCTTTAGTTCTGCTTTAGTTTTTGCTTTAGTTTTTGCTTTAATTAATCAGTGCTGGTTTACAGCCGATTAGCCCAAAAATCGGTGCGTTTTTGTTTCCGTTTTTCGTTCAAAAGCTGAAGCAAGACAGACTGGCAACAGCCGATGCCCGATGCCCCGATACAAAAGTAGTATAGTACCATTTGTATTTTTCAGGCGATACAAAAATACAATTGTATCTGCGAAATACAATTGTATCGCAGAATACAAAAGTATTTCGGCTGATACAAGCGATACTTCTATGATAATGATAATGAGTATGAGAATGAATATGATAATGATGACTCCTTACGGAGTCGTGTGTTATACGCGCACGCGAGCGCGTGGGCAACCGCCCCGGCGGTCTTCCATGCCGAAGCCGTGGCAGCCGCAATGCGGCAAAGGCGGCTCACGCCGCTGCCCTATCCGGCTGCGACCACGCCAGGGCGCATCCCGAGAAAAACAGGGGGGCGGCGCGGCGGCGCGCGGAAACAGCCCGAATTTCGCGCCAAACACCCCGAAACGACAAACCATACCGCCGAATGAAGAAAACGCAACACAGAAGCCCGCAGACGGCAAAAACAGACCTTTTCACCGCGCTCATCCAAAGCGACCTCCACGTCTGCTGCGAAAAGGAGTACAAGTTCCACCCCACAAGACGCTGGCGGTTCGACTACGCGATACCCCAGTACCGCATCGCCATCGAGATAGACGGCGGCGTGTGGACTGGCGGTCGGCACACGCGCCCGAAAGGCTTTCTCGGCGACATGGAAAAGTTTAACGCCGCAGCGGCAATGGGCTGGGTCGTGCTGAAATTCACGCCAGCAACACAGTATAAATCAGACACTTTCAATATCATCAAAGAGACAATAAGCGTGTTAAAAGCAACAACTAAAACTTCATAAAATCGCACCTTGTTCAACCGCCGATTTTAACTTTGCGCAAAATCGCAGACAGCAATGAATGACGACACGACAGACATCGACTTGCCAGACTTCGGCAACTTCGACATACCTGACATCGACCTCGGCGGCTTCGACTTCGACCCGGACGACACGGCAGACACCAACAACCGGTACATCAGGCCGCGCCTCGTGCCGATGCGCTCGCGGCAGGTATGCTTCGACAACGCACGAGAGCTGGCACGCAACATCGACCTGACCAAAGAGCGCAGCCGCTACGACTGCATCGTCAGCGGCTCGTTCATATTCGGCGACTTCATCGAGGCGTTCATGACCATGCACAACTGCAAGGCGGTGCGCATGACCATAACCACGCTGTCCCTCTCGCAGGAGAACGTGGACAGCCTCGCGACGCTGATGCAGAAGGGCTACATCGACCACCTCGACATGGTGGTCAGCGACTACTTCTTCAGCCACGAGCGGCACGGCCTGATACCGTACATGTACCGCGAACTCGACACCGGCGACCGCTTCCAGCTCGCGGTGGCTTTCGTGCATACCAAGACCGTCCACTTCGAGACGCTCGGAGGCAGGAAAATCGTAATCCACGGCTCGGCGAACCTCCGCACTTCGGGGAACGTCGAGCAGTTCACCGTCGAGGAGAACGCGGAGCTCCACGACTTCTACGAGGAAACGTTTCGCCCGGTCATCGACCGCTTCAAGACGATAAACCGCACAGCCCCGAGGAAGACCCAGTGGGCTGACATGACAACCAAGCACTTCAAAAACTAACACTCAAAAACAAAGAATTATGGCAGGACAAACAGGAAGCACAGGCAACAAGGGGGGGAACAGCGTAAAGGCCGCCCCGACTCCGGCAAAGCGCAGACGGTACAACACCAAGGACTTCACCTTCAGCGGTGAGGCCGCACCGTTCTGACCCAAGCGAGGCATCATGCAATGGCTGAAGACACAAGCGGCAGCGGCGGCGGTCACGGCTCGAAAATCAGGGCTGAGACCGCTGCCTCGCGCCGAGGGGCGAACGTCCCGAATACGGCAGGTCGTACCGCTATGCCGGCGGAGGGTCGGTCTGCGTGCCGACTTCACGGCGTGCCGAGGCGGCGCAGTCCAAGAACGAGCGCGGCAAGTTCGCCAAGGAGCTGCGGACGGCGCGGGTGTTCGCCCATGCCGGCTACCGCATCGACTTCACGCCCAAGGGAGCAGGAATGCACGACGTGTTCATCAACGGCGTGCCGGCCGACATCAAGCGGCTGTCGAGTCACAACCATATCGTTGACTCAGGCAAACACGCTACACAAAACCAAGGCGCGAAAATGGTACTGTTCGAGTTTACGAAACGGACAGACAAAATCCAGTCAAAAATCGAAGAACTATCTCGCAAAGGCATACATGGGAAATATTTCTTCTCCGATAATAAGGTTATCAGAAGCTTCTAAAAATAGGACGACCCCGCCGAAGCGAGGTCGAACAGGCGGCGAGTAGACCGGGATACTAAGCCCCGGGGCATCGCCCATAACCGAAATTTAACGTCTTCGGCATCAAGACACTGCAAAGTTAGCAACTATATACCACACAACCAAATATGCAAACAGAAAAAATCCCGCTGAAAAACGTCAGCACCAACAAAGACAACCCTCGAAAGATTGACAAGGCGCAGTTCGACCGACTCGTCATCTCGCTGCTCGTGTTCCCCGAAATGCAGCAGCTACGCCCAATAGTCGTGGACGAGAACGGCACAGCACTCGGCGGCAACATGCGATACCGCGCCCTGACGGCTATTTCGCAGAAAAAGACCATTGCAAACATCGCCGACACGCTCCGTGACAGCCGCGACTTTGCCAAGAAGACTCCCCAGCAGCAGAAGCAGCTGCTCGACTACTGGGAGCAGTGGCTCGCCAATCCTACCGCAACCATTGTCCGCGCCGAGACGCTCACGCCGGAGCAGAAGCGCGAATTTATCATCAAGGACAACGTCTCCTTCGGCGACTGGGACGAGGAAATCCTCCTCGCCGACTTCGACATGGCAGACCTCGAAGACTGGGGATTTACAGACCTTGACAACCTCGGCATCGAGCTGCCCGAAGACGACACGGAAGCCGAAGAGGACGACTTCACTGACGATGACGCGGAAAACGCGCCCACGCGCTGCAACCCCGGCGACATCTGGCAGCTCGGACAGCACGTGCTGATGTGCGGCGACAGCACCAAGACTGAAGATGTCGAAAGGCTTATGGGCGGCATCAGTGCCGACCTCCTGCTCACAGACCCTCCGTACAACGTTGACTACGAAGGCGGCACGAAGGATAAACTGAAAATCGCCAACGACAAGATGTCTGACTCAGCTTTCGACACATTCCTGACTACCGCATTCGAGTCCGCATGCCAAGCGATGAAGCCAGGTGCTGCTTTCTATATCTGGCACGCAGACTCGAAGGGTCTTGCTTTCCGTCAAGCACTCTCAAACGCTGGGCTGACGCTTAGAGAAAACCTCGTATGGGTGAAAAATTCGATTGTCCTCGGTCGCCAGGATTATCAGTGGAAGCATGAGCCGTGCCTGTACGGGTGGAAGGACGGCGCGGCTCACTATTTTGTGGACGACCGCAGCCAAAGCACCGCCATAGAGGATGCCGGCATAGATTACCGCAAGCTCAAGAAGGAGGAGTTGCTCAAAATCGTGCTGGAACTGACATCGCCGAGAATTGCCACGACGGTAATCTACGAGAACAAGCCCACCCGAAGCGACATCCACCCGACAATGAAGCCTGTGAAGCTGATGGCTCGGCTGATTAAGAACAGCAGCAAGCCAGGGCAGACAGTCCTCGACCTGTTCGGCGGCAGCGGCTCGACGATGATTGCTTGCGAACAACTCGGACGTAAATGCCGCACTATGGAGTTCGACCCGAAATACTGCGACGCAATCCTCGCACGGTGGGAAAAGCTCACTGGCATGGAAGCCACGCTGGCAAGCCGAGGCAGTAACGAATAACCCAAAAACAAAGTAACGAATGGCAAATCCAAAGGGAAATCCGCAGAACCTCAGACCGCCCATCAAGAAGGGCGAATCGCGAAACCCTCGCGGCTCGTCGGCGAAGGCTCGCGCCAGAAAGGCGGAGAAAGACCGCCTCAACGCGCTGCGCCGCGCCGTGTTCGGCAAGAAGGGAAACCCCGACCGCACGCTCGCGCCCGCGCTCCTCGCCGACGGCTTCAACGCATCGAAAGACGAACTCAAGACCCTGCTCTCTCACGATGACGCGCCCCTCGGAGTGCGCATGATGCTCAACGAGATAACAAAGAACCCCGACTTCGCCCTCAAGGTATACAACACAATCTACGGCAAGGACACGCCGCAGAAGGTCGAGCATACCGGCAAGGACGGCACGCCGCTTATGCCGCAGCCGCTGACAATCGAAATCATCGACAGCCGCGAGCAGGTTGACGACGGCGCGGACAACGGCGACACTGCCGGCACACAGCAACAGCATGGCGAAAATACAGACCACGCGGATATTCCGTGACATCAGCAGCGCGGTGGCGCAGGGCTTCACCACCGTCTCGCTGCAAGGCTCGGCGCGTTCATCGAAGACGTACAACGTGCTGATCTGGCTCATCGCCCACTGCATGAGCAACCCCGGCACGCGCCTATCCGTAGTCCGCGCAACCCTCCCGGCTATCAAAGGCTCGGTGCTGGTGGACTTCAAGGAGATACTCATGCGCATGGGCATATACGACGAGCGGCGCATGAACAAGAGCGAGCTGACATACCGCTTCGCAAACGGCAGCTGGGCGGAGTTCTTCAGCACTGACAGCGAGCAGAAGCTGCGCGGCCGCAAGCGCGACGTGCTGTTCGTAAACGAGGCAAACGAACTCGGCTTCATCGAGTGGCAGCAGCTCAAGATGCGTACCACGCGCCTCTCGATAATCGACTACAACCCCTCGTTCAGCGACGAACACTGGATATGCGAGGCGGTCAACAAAGACCCGCGCACATTCCACAGCGTCACCACGTACCGCGACAACCCCTTCCTCGAGCAGACCGTCATCGACGAGATAGAGAGCCTCCGCGAAAAGAACCAGTCCCTCTGGCAGGTCTACGGCCTCGGGCAGCAAGCACTCATCGAGGGGCTGGTCTTCAAGCGGTTCGACACCGTCGAGAAGATACCGCAGCACATACGCCGCCGCTGGGTCGGCATGGACTTCGGCTTCACAAACGACCCGACGGCGGTATGCGAGGTCGCCGTGGAGGGCGACACACTGTACATCGACGAGATAGCGTACCGCACGCAGATGCTATCCTCCGACATCATCGCCGTCCTCAAGGCCGAAGCGCCGGCGGCGAGGATAATCTCGGAGAGCGCAGACCCGCGCCTGATACAGGAGATATACCGCGCCGGCATCGACATACGCCCCGTCCGCAAGTTTCCCGGAAGCGTAGAGGCAGGGCTTGCCAAGATGCAGGAGTTCCACCTCGCCGTGACGCGCCGCAGCGCAAACGTGGCAAAGGAGCTGCGCAACTACACTTACCGCCAGGACAAGGAGGGGAAGTGGCTCAACGTCCCCATTGACTGCTACAACCACGCCATAGACGCGGTGCGGTACGTGGTCATGGAGCAGCTAATGGCGGGCAAGCCGAGGACGATAGACACCGCACGGCTGCAGCGGCTCGTGTAGGCGGCAGGGCAAAGACATATACAGGCACAGCAGACATCATCACAACAACCCGAAAAACAACTACGACATGGCAGACATCAAGGGAATCCTCGGCTCGCAGATGACCGAGAAGGAGCGCATCGAAGCACTGATGCAGAAGACAGTGACAGTACCAGTATGGGGAGGCCCCCGGGGGCTGGTAAACGAGTACGACCCGCGCAAGCACCCTGTGATGGACAAGGCGCACTACCGCGACCTCGTCCGAGACAGCGGCGTGGAACACGTCACGCGCATTACGCTCGACCTGCAGCGGCTCGCCGCCAAACGCATGGGAGAGCTGGTCTGCGGAATACCCGTCAAGCGCGTGTGCAAGCCCGAGAACGACACGCAGAAGCAGATAGCGGCGTACCTCGAGGCCGTGTTCACGCGCAACCGCATCGACAGCGTCAACACCGACCGCTTCCACCGCCTCTTCGCCGGCTGCGAGGTATTCACCCTCTGGTACGCTGTCGAGCAGCGCAACACCCTATACGGCTTTGACAGCCCCCTGAAGCTGCGCTGCCGCACGTTCAGCCCGATGCTCGGCGACGAGCTGTACCCTTTCTTCGACGAGTACGGCGACATGACGGCAATGAGCATAGCGTACACGCGCAATGTCGGCGACAAGAGCGTCCGCTGCTTCGACAGCTACACCGCCGACCGCCACATCAAGTGGAGCAACGCATCGGGGCAGTGGGAGCGTGTCGAGGACGAAAACACAACCCTGCTCAAAATTCCGGGCGTGTACGCATACCGCCCCACGCCGGTATGGGAGGACACATCGCGCATCGTCTGGGAAATGGAGTGGGCGTTGTCGCGAAACGGCAACTACCTGCGCGAGAACAGCAAGCCGCGCTTCGTGGTGTATGCCGACGAAATCATATCATACGGCGACGAGAAGAGCAGCAACCAGGAGTTCAAGAGCGTCATGCAGTACCCCACCGGCGCGAGGGCGGAGTACATCACGTGGTCGCAAGCCACCGAGAGCCTCAAGTACCACATCGACACCCTCCGAAGCCTATTCTTCACGCAGCTCCAGCTCCCCGACTGGTCATACGAGAAGATGAGCCAGCAAGCCCTCTCGGGCGAGAGCCGCAAGCAGATGTTCATCGACGCGGAACTCAAGGTGCAGGACGAGAGCGGTCGGCTTATCGAGTTCCTCGACCGCGAGGTCAACGTGGTAAAGGCGTTCCTCAAGCTGATGCTCGGGGCGCGATACCATGCCGACATCGACGCGCTGCAGGTGGACTGCGTGATAACCCCCTACCGCATCGGCGACCGCAAGGAGCAGGTAGAGGTGCTGATGACCGCCAACGGCAACAAGCCCATAATGTCGCAGCGAGAGAGCATCGAGCAGTACGGCATGAGCGACGACGTGGAGCAGACCATGCGCGAAATCGCAGAGGAGGGCAAGGCGGATAGCTTCGACCTCACCGAATAGCAGCGGCACGCCCTCTCTCCTCCCTTCACCGACCATATCCACACCCCTGACAGCGCAAGGCAATGGCGACACCCTCCGAATACGAAAGGAAGCTCCGGCGGAACATCGCCGCCCTCCAGGCTCGCATCGACCGCATTTTCCGCAAGGCCGCCGAGGAAGCGGCTCGCATCGGCATCTCAATACACGACCTGCCCGAAGGCCGCATTTTCTCGTTTGACGACTACCCCAAGACACTCAAGCAGGTGGAGCGGCTGCTCGACGCGCTCCACTCCTCGGTGCAGACCACCGTCACCGACGGCATACGCCTCGGCTGGTCGCTCGCCGACGACAAGAACGACGCGCTGGTGCGCCGCGTGTTCGGCAAGGGCGCGGACAGCCTCACGCCGGCACAGCAGCGCGTATTCCTCGCCCGAAACGCCGACGCGCTCGAGGCTTTCATCGCCCGGAAAACGGCGGGGCTAAGCCTCTCCGACCGCGTGTGGCGGTACACAAACGCCTTCCGCAGCGAGATTGAAATGGGGCTCGACCTCGGCATACGAAACGGGCTGCCGGCATCGCAGATGGCCCGCGAGCTGAAGAAGTACCTCCAGCACCCCGACAAGCTGTTCCGCCGCGTCCGCGACAAGCACGGCATGCTGAAACTGTCGAAAGCCGCTGCCGCATTCCACCCGGGGCAGGGCGTATACCGCAGCTCGTACAAGAACGCACGCCGCCTCGCTGCTACCGAGACTAACATCGCCTACCGCACCGCAGACTACGAGCGTCGGCAGAAGCAGCCGATGGTGGTCGGCATAGAGGTGAAGCTGAGCGGCAACCACACCTGCCTCGGGCGCGACGGCAAGATGCACGAGTTTTCCGACATTTGCGACGACCTTGCCGGCAAGTACCCCAAGGGCTTCAAGTTCACAGGCTGGCATCCACTCTGCCGCTGCTTTGCCACCGAAATACTGAAGACCGACAAGGAACTGGCTGAAGACCGCCGCCGCATCCTCCGTGGCGAAGAGCCGCTCCCCTCCTCCGACAGCGTCAACATCGTCAGGGACGTGCCGGAAGCGTTCAAGTCGTGGATTGAGAATAACCAGGAAAGAGCCAAGGGGTGGGCTTCTATGCCGATGTTCATACGTGACAATCCGCAGTATGTGCCGGGCTTCCGCGTCAACACATACTCTGCTGCCGAGAAGCAGTTCACAAGGGCAAGACACACCGGCTCGGCGATGAAGGATAGCGTAGCACTGCTCCTCGACAAGAAGTACCCAGGCATCAAAAACACCGAAAAGGCCGCGCTTATAGACTATACTCGCGGCGATGTGTCCGACTTCAGACACCTAAACAAGCAGCTGATGAAAGGAAAGTTGTCGGACTTCAACGCGGCGTTTTCGGAATTGCTATCATCGGCATTGTCGAAGCTGCCAGCCGTAGAAGCGACCGTTTACCGCACCATACGGCTAAACAGAACACGGCTCGATGAATGGAGACTGAAAGCGGCGAGCGAAGCCGAAACGGTGTTCGAGGGCTTCACATCGACAAGCATCGACTTTGATGCCGTCAAAGACTTTATACTGAAAAAAGCCGCAAGACGAAAGAACAACGAGACCGACGTTATCCTAATCATAAAGGGCAAGACTGGGCGACGAATCAGCGAGTTCTCCAAATTTCCAGAACAGCAGGAGGTGCTGTTCGACAAAGGAATGAAACTGAGGTTTAGAAAATCCGAAATGGTTAACGGTCGGTTTTGCTTTTATCTGGATGAGATATAGGGTTGGTCACCGGGTCGCAGTCAGTCCAGTCTTCCCAAAGGCGGGATTCCAGCACCTCAGGGCTGTTTGCACGACGCTCTTTTTCATCGTCCGACAATGCATTCCATTCCTTTTCGGCACGCTCAAGTGCAGCCGCAACCTTGGCAAATTCTCTCTCTATTTCTTCTTCTTCAGTCATATCGGTTGTCGTTTTAATCAATAAGCCCAGAAGCGGCACTGCCCATGCGTAGTGCATATCGGCTTCGCACACTGTTCCGAGTACGCTGCAAATATAACGATTTACTGAATATCAACGCCATACGCTTAACAAGATATAACATAAAAACGAGACACCCTCGCACTCAACGAGAACGAGGGTGAATATGTCCGAGCCGCCCGAAGCGTAACACAGACTCTGTATAAAAAGCTCCCTGGCACTTCGCTCAAATACGAATCTTGTGCCAGGGGGCTATGCAGGGTTTCCCCTACGGCGCAAAATTAGTAATTTTGCAGCAAACAACAAAGCATGAAACGCATACGACTGCATGTTGCTCCATGTGCGAGACCACGGCGAGGAACAGCCGCCGAAAATATCTCCGGTGGTGTTCCTCTACAGTCTGGCTACGCTTCAGGAAAAGGGGCTGGTAATGTTCAGGGACAACTATGGCGAGGCGATTGCAGCGAAACTGAGCATAAAAGGGGAAGCATACATCGAGCAGAACCCGAAACTCCGCAACCCCATAGACTGGCTCGAGATAATCAAGCTCGTGTTCCTGGGGTTGACTGCGGCGGCATCGATAGTCGCGCTGTTTGTCGCGTGCCGCCTAATCCAGTAACATCGACTTTTCCATTGCCTCAATCGAGGACAAGTCCAGTTCGGGGGTATCGCGCACCTTTTCGCTGCGAGCCTCCTCCATTGCCGCAAGCGTGGTCGCGTTAGGAATGCGCCAACGGCTAATACGCTCACAAACCAAGTTACGCGGCAAACGCGGGTTCAGAGACATGAGTTCATCCAGCTTATCCGCAGCCTCCGCTGGTGTTATAACAGCTTCCTCGACCAGCCGGTCGAACACATAGAGTATACCTCTGACCGAGACATTGTCCTTTTCAGCTTTGCGCCTGAGCCTTCCGTCGCCAGTCAGCAGCGCATATCCGTTCTTTCGGGCATAGTACCATACAGAACAGTCAGGGAAAGACAGATTGCTCCGGGCGGTTGACTGAAGCCCCAATATCTCGGAAAGTTCGGCAGGATTGAAATCCCGAACCGTCAGGCTGCCGTCTTCAATATGCCGTTCAACCGCCTTTTTCTGCTCGGCATCGCGGATTTCAGCAACCACAAAGTCCACTGTATGCACGACAAGCGGCAAGCTGAAGAACGCATCGAGCAGACCCACAGAATGAAGGTCGATGAATATGTTGGCATCGTTTACAACTATCTCCATATCACACCAGGCTGAGGTTGTTGCGGACTCTATCGAGCGGCTCGCCTAGCAGCGCACCAGCCTTTGACACGGAAATCAGCTCGTCAGCGACGGCGCGGTACACCAGCCGCTCAAACCGCCGCGACCGCTCCGCCTTGATGCGGCTCTTCTCAACGACGGTGCGGAAGGGCTTGTCCGCGTTTTTGCGTATGCAGAACGACTTGTGACGGCTCGCCGTGATAACGCCGAGGAACATAGCCTTGTAGACCAGCGCATCGACCGACACGCCGAACTGAACCTGAAGGTCTGCCAGCTCGCGCAGGGAGATGTCCTTCCTATGCTCCCCGATTTTCTGAATGAACACGCCGCGCGAAATCAGCATCTCGCTCGCAAACAGGTTGCACAGCCGCTCACGCTCCTTGCCGGCAACGCAGTCGGCAAAAGGCATCAGGATATGCCCCAGCTCATGCAGCGCGGTGAACCGCTTGCGCTCGCTGTCGAAGTTGCAGTTAAGGACGATGAACGGACTGCTGCCGTCGGCATAGCCGCTGAGGCCGTCAAACGACTTCGGCGCATCTATTTCGATGACCTTGATGCCGTTCTCCTCAATGGTCTCAATGACATTAGATATGCCGTTGTCGCCGAGCTTCCATTCAGTCTTTACGCGCTCCGCAAAGCCGCACACACCGTCAGCGTCGCGGATTTCCATGCCGGCGCACGGACGGCTGAACCCCGGCGCAATGTCCGACACCTCCTCTATTTCGCAATACCGTTCGAGGCGGTCTTTTACCTTCTCGCGTATCTGGTCTACCTGCTTTGCCCCGAGTTTCGACTTCTTGCGGAACTCGACGCTGTCAATCGACACGGTGAAAGGGCGGAAAAAATAGTCCACAGGCAAATCCAGCGCGGACGACAGCACGATTAACGAGGTACTGTCGGGCATCATCTTGCCCTTCTCATACTTTGATATTGACTGCTTAGACAGCCTACCGCCGGTCTTTGCGCACAGGGCTTCCATTGACAGGCCGCGCATCACACGCGCCTGTTTCAATCTCTTCTGAAATACATTCTCTTCCATATATCGGTTTCGTTTCTTTGGTTTACAAAATTACCAATCGCATCTAATTTGTAAACCACAACAGCAGCACAAATCCTCCTCGTTATGAATATTTAACTGCTCCACAAGCGCGATGACGCGATTTTTCGCACGGCACAGCGCAAAAAATGCACAAAATTTTATCGCAAACACACTGAATATCAGAGAGTAAGCAGCGCAAACCTGCTCATTTAGCACAACTTTTTCCGAAAAAGCATGCATGGCATGCAGATTTTTATAGCCACATTTGCAGCGCAAACGAATTTTCGACTATAACTCAACGCACAAACACCATGAGAAAGGAAATCCTCGAAGCCCTTACAGCCAAGTTTGAGGGGGTATCGGCTTCAATTCTGGGCAGGATAGCGGACAAGCTCGCGAAAACTGCCACAACTCCAGAGCAGGTCAAGACCGCAGTAGAGGGAATGACGCTGCAGCAGGTCATCGAGAGCTACGGCGACAGCCGGGCGACCGAAGCGTCCAACACCGCACGCGAGAACGCGGTAAAGGACTACGAGAGCCGCTACGGACTGAAGGACGGGGCGAAGACGGCCGCAAACAATGCCGGGGGTGCGGCGACGACCGCGACCGGCGAAAACGGCAACGGAGGGGAGAGCGAGCCGCCGGCATGGGCAAAGGCGATGATGGAACGCCTCGACCGCATGGAGACCGCAAAAACCGCCGAGAGCCGCAGACAGCAACTCGACACCGTAATCGGAAAGCTGTCCGAACCGCTACGCAAGGCATACGCACGCATTCCCCTCGACAACTGCAAGGAGGAGGAGTTCAGCGAGATGCTCGCGGAAATAACCACCGAGGTGGAGGGCATGGCTGACGACACGGCAGCGCGAGGGGGTGTCTTCGGCAAGCCGACAGCCTCAACGGGCGCGGCAAAGACGGACGAGCTGACCAAGGAGCAGCTGGACGCAATCTCGCACCGGGAGGGCGTGCCTGACAAAAACGGACAGCCGTTCTGAGTATTAACTTCTAAAACAGTGAGAAAGCAATGACAATGACAGTAAGACGCAGGAAAGACACCGCCACGCCGCGAGTGTTCCTGCACAAGGTGGCTGACGTGCGCGGAGGCGTGTCCGTAGCCACATCCGAGCTGGGCGGCGACTTCCTGCCCGAAGGCGCGGTGCTCAGCGCAGCTGACGCCAGCGGCATCTGCCACCTCGTGAAAGTTGCCCGCGTGACCGCCGAAGCCGGCGCATCCGACACCGCTATCAAGGTGGCGAAGCTGCACAACTTCAAGGTCGGCGACTACGTAATGGCGAAGACCGACGACAAGGCATACGCCATTACCAAGATTGACACCTCCGCCAAGGGCTACGACACCATAACCGTCGGCACGGCCCTCGGAGCAATCGCCGTCGGCGGCTTCCTGACAGAAGCCAAGGCGGAAGCAACAGGGGCTACCGGCAGCAAGTCGGAAATCAAGTACCTGCCGCAGTCGGTAAACGGAACAGGCAAGCCGGTCGTCGCCGGCAGCAACCTCGACACCGACGCTTGGGTGATAGGAGTGACCAAGGGCAACGCCCTGCCCGACTTCATCGCCTCGGCTCTCAAATGCATCGTCAACATCTAACACCGCAAAGCAATGGCAACAGTAGTAAACTCTCTCATACACGGCCTTTCGCAGCAGATGGTGCAGGCTCGCCTGAACACCATCGACACGAAGCCGTTCATGTTCGGGACATATTTCCCGGTGAAGAAAGTGACCGGCTTCAACTGGCGCACGCTGACCAACCAGCTGGCCAAGAAGAACGTCGCCGCCGACCTGCACACCGACAACGGCACGATAGTCCGCAAGGCCCGCCCGATGTTCGAGACCGCGCAGGGCAACATCCCCTTCATCTCCGTGTCGCGTGAGATGACGCGCTCGCAGATGAAGGACTACCAGACAGAACTCGCCCTCGCGCAGGACGCTGACGCGACCAAGCTGGTGCAGTTCTGGGGCGACGACGTGGATTTCTGCTTCAACGCCGTACAGTCCGAACTCGAGTACATCGCGTGGATGCTCGCCTCCAACGCCGGCAAGCTCGCCTTCACCACCAAGACCAACGCGACATACGCCAACGAGTACGACCTCGACTACCAGGTGGACGACGCGAACAAGGTGACGGCGGCCACCGACTGGGGCAACACCTCGGGCGCGGACGTAATCGGCGACCTCGTGAAAATCGTCGAGACGGCAAAGGGAATGGGCATCAACCCCAAGTTCGCCTTCATCAGCCAGAACGAGCTGTACCGCATCTGCACCACCGAGCAGATGATTAAGGCGTGCGCATCGTACCTCGCCAACGCGACGAACATGGCGCAGACACCCTCGCTGGAGCAGGTGAACCAGGCTCTGTCGCGCCAGGCATGGCTCAACGGTCTGCAGCTGCGCGTAATCGACCAGAGCATCACCCGCGAGGCGCAGGACGGCACGCACACCTCGGCAAACCCGTTTGCCGACCACCGGCTCGTCCTCGCCGAGACCGAGCGGCTCGGCTCGACGCAGTACGACATCCTCAACGACGGCAACAACTCGGGCGTGATACTCCGCGCCGAACGTGCGCACACCGTCGTCAAGAAGTACGGAACTATAGAGCCGATGAGCGAGGTGACTATCGGCGAGGCTGACGCTATGCCGGTGTTCGACACGGCATACCGCAACCTCTACGTCCGCACCGACAAGACCGAATGGTAAAACCGTAACAGAAAGCGACCATGGCAACATACCTCGAATGCCTGAAAGGGATAAACGCCTACCCCATACCGCTGCGCACGATTGCCGAAGCGGCTGACCGGCGCGGACTGACGCTCACGGCTGAAGCCTCGCAGGAGGGGATGCTGGGCAGGGAGTACCGCCTTGTCCGCGCCGACCTGCTGCTCTGGCTGTCGCTCGCCCCGAACATTTCGCAGGGCGGGCAGTCGTTCTCGCTGAGCGAAGACCAGCGCAAGGCGTTGCGGCGCGAGGCTCAGGCGACGTTTGACGAACTCGAGCCGGGACAGGCGGCAGCGACCGCAACGTTCGGCTATAAAGGAGACAGACTATGATTATCCCCAACGGCTTCATCGAGTTCAAGGCAAAGACGGCAGGGGCGACAGACCCGGAGACGGGCTACCCCTCCCCGGCTTCGGGCATCGCGTGGAGCGAGCCGATACCCTGCCAGTTCCTGCCGAACAACCGCAACAACCTCGGAAGGGTCAACGGCGAACACTTCACGGCGGCATCGTACACGGTGCTTGTCGAGGAGCAGCCGCTGCCTGACAGCGAGCAGCTGCGGCTGACGGCAAGTGACGGCACGAGCCTCGGCGAGTTCTCCCTGATCGCGCCGCCGCAAGCCATGGAAGCGGTATGTGAAATCAAAATCCTAATCTGAAAGGGCATCATCATGGGCATGAGGCAGACGACACCGCAGGGGCGGATTACAGCCTACATCGAGAGGCAGGTGGCGAAGTACGAGAAGCTGCTGACAATGAACCTTCAGTATGTGGGCGAACAGTGCGTCAAAGCGGCGCGTGACCTGCCCTCTCCGAAGTTCACCGGGAAGAAGCCGCATGAAATCCCGCCGCACCAGCCGCACTACATCGACTGGACAGCCAACCTGCGCAACTCGATAGGCTACGTCATAGTGCGTGACGGAAGCGTTGTCACGCAAGGCGGCTTCAAGTCCGCCAAGGGCGGCGACGAGGGCGCGGCGGAGGGGAAGGCTTACGCCGAGCAGCTGGCGGCGAAGTTCCCCCACGGCATCGCGCTGATTGTCGTCGCCGGCATGAACTACGCCGCATACGTCTCCGCAAAGGGGTACGACGTGCTCGACTCGGCGGAGCTGCTCGCCGAGAAGCTCGTGCCGCAGATGATGAGGCAGCTTTCAGGAAAGGAGTGACCGCATGGCAAGGACAGCGAAGCAGATACAGGGCGACATCCGCAGGATGCTGACTGGCTCGAAGCTGGCGGAGGAGGTCTCTGGAGGCGTTTACCGCAACGGATACCGACCCCGCGACAGCCGGAAGGAGGACATCACCGTGACGTTCACCGCCGGCATCCCCGACCAGATAGAGACAGGAGTGGTGACGGTGAACATCTACGTCCCCGACATCGACCCCTACGGAAACGGCGTCTTCGTGGAGGACGGACAGCGAACAGAGCGGCTCGAGACACTCGCCCAGCAGTGGGTCGAGAGCCTGACGGCGGCGAAGTCACCCTACCTGTTCCGGCTGCGACAGACCATCTGCACAGAGGAAGCCCCGGAAATCTCGCAGCACTTCGTCGTGGTGCGCCTCGGCTTCCGATATTTCGGGGACTGACAAGCCCCCGGCAAAACCGATTATTAACCCTCAAACACACACATCATCATGTCAACACTAAGCTGGGGCAAATGCTCCATTCAAACAACCGCAGTCACCGACGGCGCACCCGCAGCCGACGCGAACTGGACTGCCATAGACACGCCCAAGGACGGCACAACCAAGCTTACTTCCACGGCAGGGACGGAGACCGAAGCCCTCGAGGAGGGCGGAGAGGTCGTGGACTCCCGCGTAGCCAAGAACAAGGTACAGCTCGAGTTCGACCTGTTCCGCAAGAAAGGCGGCACCCGCCCCTGGACGGACACCGACGGCATCATCGCCGGCGAACACGCCTTCCGCCTCCTCGGCGAGGACGACTCCTGCCCGGGAATACAGATTGACCGCTCAACCGTGAGCGTGCAGACGAGCTACTCCACCGCAGACGGCATCATAGACCACTATGTCGCCAAGGCTCTGAAGCCCAAGACAGGCACGATGCTCAAGGAGTACACCAAGACCACAAGCCCGGGCGGCTGACGCACAGGGCTAAGGCACATCCTGACTTCCATAGAGACAGGCGAGGGAGAACGGCGGCTGTTCGCCGTGCCGAAAGGCACGGAGGCGCGGGTTCAAATCCCGCTCTCGCCCCAAACCAACAGCAACACCACATCACATGGACGACAACAGCACAAAGACCATGGAGGAGAAGGTCGCCGAGACCATACTCCAGCAGCCGGTAAAGGTTACGGTCGCGGGCAGGGAGTACACAGCCGCTCCCCCGACCGTGGCGACAATGATACTCGTGTCGGCGGCAGTGTCGCGGCTTCCGCACCTGCACCTCGACAGCGGCAGGGTTCTCGAGGAGAGCCTCGCCGTGGCAAAGGACTGCCAGCCACTCGGCGACATACTCGCCACGCTCATACTCGGTGCGAAGCACGCCGGCGACCCCGTGGAGATGCCGCAAGCGAATGGCAAGCGGCGGCTCTTCGGCAGACGCAAGCGGAAGGCCAAGACCGTGACGGCTCGCGAGAGGCTCAGCCGCGAACTCCTCGAGGAACTCTCGCCGCGTGACCTGCACAGCCTGACCGTCCAGCTCCTCATGAAGATGCAGGTCTCCGATTTTTTCGGGCTTACCACTTTCCTTACAGAGATAAACATGACGCGCCCGACGAAAGTGGTGACAGGACAGACAGCATCTGGGCAGTAGTCGCAGGAACGGCAAAGGCGTTCAACCTCCCCCTGGAATACGTCCTGAACGAGATGTCATACGGCAACCTCATACTATACGGCGCGTCGTTGCCCACGTACCGCAGCAAAAAGGACAGGGAGCGGGACGGCGAGGACATAGACGCGTCAGACCCGGGAAACGCCGACAAGGTGCGGGCTTTCATCAAATCATCGGAATAAGGCAAAGACATGGAAAGCGACAACGGCAAGATATACATCGCCACGGCGATAGACAACGACGAGCTGCGGCGCGGCGCGACCGAGGCAAGCAACATCCTCCACGGCATCGGCGACAGCGCCGCAAAGGAGGGCGCGAGCATCGACGCGGCGATGAAGAAAATCGCAGCGGCGGCGACAGGCGTATTCGCCGTGTCAAAACTTCAGGAGTTCGCCCGGCAGGTCGCCAACGTCAGGGGCGAGTTCCAGCAGCTGGAGATGGCGTTCAAGACGATGCTCGGCTCGTCTGAAAAGGCTGACGCGCTGATGTCGCAGCTCATAAACACCGCCGCGACAACGCCTTTCGGCATGACTGACGTGGCGCAGGGGGCGAAGCAGCTGCTCGCATACGGCGTGGCCGCCGACGAGGTCAACGAAACGCTCATACGCCTGGGCGACATCGCCGCAGGGCTTTCAATACCGCTAAACGACCTCGCGTACCTCTACGGCACGACAATGGTGCAGGGGCGAATGTACACGCAAGACCTCAACCAGTTCCTCGGCAGGGGCATACCCCTCACGGACGAACTCGCCAAGCAGTTCGGAGTGGCGAAAGAGGAGGTCAAGAAACTCGTGGAAGAGGGCAAGGTCGGCTTCCCCGAAGTTAAGAAGGCCATTGAGTCGCTGACCGACGAGGGCGGCAAGTTCGGAGGCCTAATGGAGGCGCAGAGCCAGACCATTACCGGACAGATATCGAACATCGAGGACAGCATCGAGCAGATGTTCAACGAACTCGGGAAAAAGTCCGAGGGGGTCATCACAAGCGTCCTCGACGCTACGTCCAAGATTGTGGAAAACTGGGAGAGCATCGGCAAGGCTCTCCTCGTGGTTATCAGCGCATACGGAGCATACAAGGCCGCCGTCATTGCAGTCGCGGCGATTAACAAGATTGCGGCTATATGGGGCGAGGTGCAGGCGTTCCTGTCGCTGACAAAGAGCGTGACCTCCGCAAAGGACGCTATGCTCCTGCTCAACCTCGCGACAAAGGCGAACCCCATAGGGCTGGTCCTGGGCGTTGTCGGCGCAGCGGCATCGGCATTCGCCCTGTTTTCCGACAGCACTGGCAAAGCCGCCGAGATGACGCAGAAGTACGGCGAGAAGGCGGCTTCGGCAATCGTCAAGGTCGAGACGCTCACATCGATGATGCGAGGCCTTACCGCAGGGTCGTCCTCCTACAAAAAAGCCATGGAGGAGCTGAACGGCATCCTCGAGG
>ERZ1034992.133-NODE-133-length-45805-cov-44.308153_pt1 | contig 45805 bp, 56 predicted proteins | sample MGYA00520695_ERZ1034992 | MGnify/ENA primary metagenome ERZ1034992 (study PRJEB33766, sample SAMN09781778) | gut metagenome | biome: gut microbiome | host: Homo sapiens | place: Madagascar | study: EMG produced TPA metagenomics assembly of the PRJNA485056 data...
TATTTATATATCAACTACACACTAATAAGGAGGATCCATAAATGAGCAGATACACACGTTATCAGAACCTTATTCGTCAACTTGGCAAGAACGAGGTTAAACTCTCCGATATTTTGGCTGATCCAGTTACCATAAACAATCCCTTATTCCCGATTATGGCTAATTCAGAGCTTTCTTACGATGAATTGGTTGTTCTCAGGCAATATGCAGAAGCTATTTATAACGGTTCTACCAAAGCTGCGGAGTTTATACGAGACGGCGGCGGTGAGAAACCCACTACAGGTATCGACTTTAATGATACTACAGCCGGTATTAAGGATATGTCCAAAGACGAGATTGAGGAAATACTGGCAAATCTTAACAACAATCTATGACCACAACACAACCTACAGACGAGAGACATGTCTCTAAGGAAGCTCTGCGGGAAGCTTTAACCTCCGAGCTTGCCCGCAGGGAGGCTTCCAAATCACTTCTTGGGTATAATATGTATACAATTCCGGGATACATATCCTCACGCTTGCATACATTTCTCTGCAACACCATAGACGCGTTTATGGATAAGCCACAACCAAACGGGTTTGATATACTTTTATTGTCGGTAAGTCCTCAGCACGGTAAATCCGTAACCGTCACAGAGTCCCTACCGGCATATTGGTTGGGGAAACACCCTGATAAAAAGTGGATGATCGCCAGTTACAATACCGACTTCGCGTCTAATTTCGGGAGGAAAAACAGGCAGAAATGCCAGGCATTTAATAAAGATATTTTTGGTGACGACTTCAGACTTGAGGACTCGCCGTGCAACAACATTGAGTTCTATACACCCCAGGGTGGCGGCGTGTACTCTGCCGGTATTTTGGCTGGTTTGACGGGACACACGGCTGACTGCTTCCTCATAGACGACCCCATAAAGACAAGACAGGAGGCTGAGTCCTCGACAACTAAGGAGGCTATTTGGGGCGAGTATCTGTCTTCGGTACGCACAAGAATAAAACCAGGTGGTAAACTCATAGTTATACAGACACGCTGGGCTGAGGACGACTTATTTGGTCGAATAGCTCAGACTGAGAAGAATGTTACTGTTATAAATCTCCCTTGCGAATGCGAAGACCCTGAGACAGACCCCCTACACCGTAAACTTGGGGATGCTTTATGCCCTGAGATAGGACGTGGGAACGCGTGGCTCCAGAGCTTTAAGCAGGTTTATACCGGTAAACAGGGTCAGAGAGCGTGGACGTCGCTATATCAGGGACACCCGACGCAGCTTGAGGGCGACCTCATAAAGCGTGGCTGGTGGCACTTCTACGAGAATCTGCCCGACGATATACCGTATAAAGTTATATCCGTAGACGCGGCATTTAAGGACAGTGACGAGAACGACTTCGTGGCAATTCAGGTCTGGGGTAAGAAGAACGGTAACTACTACCTCTTGGATTACCTTAAGGAGCACCTTAACTTTGTGCAGACTGTGGCTGCTATACGGTCTAAGGCTCACGATTACCCCGACACTTGGTACATACTTATAGAAGATAAAGCCAACGGGTCGGCAATAATTAACGTGCTCAGTGCCGAGTTTGACAATATCGTGCCAATAACGCCTAACGGCGGTAAAGAATCGCGTGTCAACGCGGTACTCCCCACTATAGAAGCCGGTAAAGTGTGGCTTCCGCAGTATCAGGCATACTCCAGAGACTTCGTGGACTCGTGTGCGGCATTTCCTAACGGGGAACACGACGATGACGTCGACGCGATGTCACAGGCTCTGAACAGAATGATATTTGTCGACGCAGACCTCGGTGAGGTTGAGACTAAACGATACACTCACTGGACGGAAGATATGCTTGAGGACTATGAGAACGCTAATCCGGGACTCCAGAAGGAATTATTGGACACGTGGGGATACCCACGCAACTACGATATATGACCTCTCCCCGTACGGGAGGGGTTTAACCATATCGCGACATAAGCGAGACTGGTATATATAGGTGACAGCGGGAGGTTTCTCGACGACCGCATACACCCGCACGTAGCCTGTTTTTGGTAGTTGCCCGAGAACTACACATAAAACTTACGTATGAAAGTCGAGATTAACACGGAACAGTATGACTGTACGGGAGGATTACTAAAAACAATGAAAGAAAGGACATTAAAAGAGTGGGATGAGCTTTATCACGACGCCGTGTCTAAACGAGCCTCGATCGATGAGCGTGTGAAACGCAGATACGAGCTTTATACAGGCACAGACAGGGTACGCGACCTCCAGAAAGGTGGGTATTCCAAGAAAAAAGCTTATACACTCCGCAATTTAACTTACGAGTTAATCGAGACACAGATTAACAACTCGATACCGCAACCGAAAGTGACGCCACGTAATCCGGCAGATATGGACTTAGCCTTAAACATAGAGGGTTATCTTAAAAATGAGACCGACCGCCTTGAGTTTGAGGTTATGAATGATGAAGCTGAGCGTGAGTGCCTCATACAAGGTACGGTATTTTATTATGTTGGTTGGGATAACTACGAGTCTACACCTATAACAGAGGGTGAGCTATGTGTCAAAGTGTATCCCATGCTTAACGTTTACCCCCAACCGGGTTGCAAAACGTTCGACGACTGCGAGTATATATTCTGCAAAGACCTGGTGTCTGTAGACAGAATTCGCAAAATTTACGGTAAAACGATACCTGAGGGCGACGAGTTCCGCGGGATGAACACAATTATAACGGCTTGGTACCTTAACGAGAAGGGTAACATATCCCGGTTCGGATGGGTTGAGAACTCCGAGATAGTTGTGTTCGACGAGAGTGACTACGAGCTCAGAAGATTCAGAGAATGTCACGACTGTGGCGAGAGAGTACCGTTGGCAGACACTTGCCCTGTGTGCGGGTCGCACAAATTTACATATCGCCCCGTCGAGACAGAAACCTTGGACGACGACATAGTTAAAGTTACTGTCGGTGAGGATGGGCAGCCTCAGGAACAAGTACTGGCACAGGCAGGTTCCGGTATTCCGTACTATAAAATCAGACATTTGCCGTTCGTAAGAAGGGTAAACATATCGTCCACCTCGTCGCTATATGGCGTGTCCGACGCAGATATGTTGGAAAATGCACAGGAATCGTCTAACAAACTTCTTACTAAAATGCAGGAGAACGTACTTAAAGGCGGCTCCATAGTAACTGTACCGGTGGGATGTAACGTTCCTCAGGATGATGACACGTTGAAAGTTGTCAAAGTTAAAGACGTGAACCAGATGAGAGCTTTTTCGGTGAGTACGGTACAGGCGAGTATTCAGCAAGAAGATATTCTGCAAGACAGAACCTATAACTTTGGTAGAAACGCTGTCGGTATTACCGACTCGTTCCAAGGAAAGAGAGATACTACCGCAGAAAGCGGTAAAGCTAAGGAAGTTGCTGCTGCTCAGTCGTCCGGTAGACTGGAATCGAAACGGAGAATGAAAGACGCTGCGTACGCTAATCTGTACGCTTTAATGTTTAAGTTCCTGTTGGCGTACTGCGACGAGTCCAGGATATATTCCAGAGTAGAACCTACCGGCGAGTATGTTGAGGGTAATTTCAACAGATATAATTTTATTGACGGTGAGCCGGGTAAGTTATATTATAATGATAGATTTTTGTTCTCGGTAGATAATGCGAGCAACTTGTCCACCAACAGAGAAGCTATGTGGAAGGAAACGTTAGCTAACTTCCAGTCCGGTACGTTCGGTAATCCCGCAGATCCGAAGAGCTTAATGCTTTTCTGGAATACGATGAAAGAATTGGGGTATCCGCTGGCTAAACAAGCCCTTGCTTCACTTAGACAAAGAGCTCAGGAGTTGCCGATAGAAATGCAACAGGCGATTATGAACGACCCGCAGATGATGCAGTTGCTCCAAGAAAAACTCCAAGGAGGAGAAAATGCAAATACAGAACGGTAAAATTTATATTGCTCGTGGTGAAGAAACTACTTTCAGAGCGAAATTGTATATGAACGACGGAACTCCGTTTAGGCTGTTGAAACAATCGGCTGCTCACGAGATAGAAAATTTCTGGTTTACTATAAAACGCAATCCGTATAAACGAGATGATCCCGAACAAACTGACTATGTTATCAGATATCAGTTGAAAGTATATGACGATAGTGTTACGGGGAGTGCCAATCTTCCGTTATTGAATACTATGGACGTCGTAGCGTTGTCAACTCATCCAACAGCAAACACGTCAGGAACTTTTTCACCCGGTGTGGCAGATGCGGGTAGAGTTACTACGAACTGTTTATATGCGTTTACCGGAAGTAGCGGTGTTACAACATATTATTATAGGGTTACTCCAGACGCTGATGATAAAACGTTGGGTATATATGTGTGTGATATAATGTTTGTAATACCGACGAGCGACACTAAAAATTTAACAGAGGACACCTACTATTACGCATTAGATTGGGAGTCGATTGTAAGAACGAATGACGGTCGTGAAAGCTGTAAAAAAGTTCCATTGATACTTCCGTCAGAATTTATAATTGGGGGCAGTATTTATGATTGATAGAGTTTATTATAGAGTAAAACTCGATGCTAATACGTTTGTATATACTCCGGGAATGTCTGACCAACCAAAAACTATTGCAGATATTCCGACAAAAGTTAGTTACGATACCACAGACGGGATAACGTTGGAGACTCAGGAAACCTGGACTTTCGATGACGGGCAGTCGATTCATGTTTCTGCTGAACGTGAAATACCTATAAAAGCCGGTGACGGTGCTACAATGGACGTGTCTGAGGATGGGTCGTTTGTTATAATAAAAGTCGATCACATCAATATGCCGGTAGTAGCCGGTAGCGGCATTAACGCCGTGCAGATGCGTCAGGACGGTGACTCAGGAGTTTTCGATTTTACTGGTAAAAATCCGAATGCTACAGAGTTAGACCCCACTCTTATAGGAAATATTCCATACGGAGCTACGGGCAATTTTGCAGCCTCATTTGGCGGTAAGTCTTCTGCACAAGGTAAGCGGTCATTCGTAGCAGGAACAACAACAATAGCTAAAGGAAACTATTCTGCGGCATTTGGCGATAATTCGGTGGCTTTGGGGCATGACTCATTTGTTGCTGGGTATCAAAACACAGCTAAAGGAACGGCGTCTTTTGCGAGTGGATGCGGTACTCAAGCATTAGAAGACGGAAGTGTTGCATTCGGTGATAGGACAATAGCTAAAGGAAACTATTCGGCAGTGTTCGGCGGACAATCTGAAAGTGATGGGAAATTCTCTTTCGTAGTCGGTACGCTGAACAAGGCGAAAGCCGGGGCATCTTTCGCATCAGGTACACACAATGTTAATAACGATAGTAAATATGTGGCTCCGACTCCGGGTGGTGGCGGCACCACTGAACCCACCCCTCCGAGTGATTTCGATGTTGAAGAACATTATGGTGAGACATCCCACACTGAAGGTGCTTATAATAGTACTTACGGCTTTGCAGCACACGCTGAAGGTTTGAAAACCAGTGCCAGAGGACATTATTCACATGCAGAAGGCACCAGCACAGTTGCTGCTGGAGAAACTTCGCATGCAGAAGGTAGAAATACTCAGGCTAATGGAAATCGGTCGCATGCCGAAGGCGATAATTCTAAAGCTAATGGTGTTGGGGCTCATGCTGAAAATAACGCTACCGCTAATGCGGATTATTCTCACGCCGAAGGAAGCTCTGCAGCTAATGGAAAATATTCACATGCCGAAGGCAAAGGTACTAATGCAATTGGCGAAAGTTCTCACGCCCAGGGCAGCTATTCTAAAGCGGTCGGCTCCAATTCGACGGCTTTAGGCACGAATACTACAGCAATTGGTATAAATTCATTCGCGGGCGGTAATGAAAGCGAAGCTGTTAAAAACAACTCATTTGTTCACGGCTTCGGCTTAAAATCTAATCAGGAAAATCAGACAGTAGTTGGATATTACAATAAAGCAGACTCTCCTGCAATATTTGAAGTTGGTAACGGCACGGGGAATGCATATGATACTCGTAAAAACGCATTCGAGGTTTTGCAAGACGGACGAGCGAAAGTTCAATCGGCTCCGATTGATGGAGATGACGTAGTACGTCTTCAAGATATTTCAAGTATTGGGGGTTCTATTGACGCAGATACATTAAACGGACTATTGAAAGCAGGCGACGGTATATCTATCGGAAAAACAACCGCGGGTGATAAAGTCGAAGTCAAAATTGATAAGTTAAACAATTTTCTACTTACTCCGTTGGGTAAAGTTATGGGTGTTGGCAACGCAACGCGCTATCTTGGGTTTACACTTACACCCGACCCGAAGATAAAAGAATTAACCCCTGTAGGTGTTTCTTATTATACTTTTGAAGTAGGTGCACCTGGAAATCGCTCGATTATTTGTAAAGATAATCTTAGAACTATTTTCGGTAATCAATCGATTGTCGGTTCGGGTAATATCGATTTGTATAAACATAATCTCACTATTACGTTTACGCCTGACACAGGGGGATATGACCCGTTAACAGTTTATGCAAAAATACCCTCATCGAATAACCTTAACATCGATAGTTTAACCGACTTAAAGACTGTTTTAGGAAACACCTTTAATGAGCCGCTGTACGGTGGAAAGCAGATAGAATCATCCGATTATGGCGTGGGATTATATATGACCGAAACTGCTCTCTATTGGCAATTAAACGGACATAGCATACAATCTAAGACGTGGGCAAACGTAACTATTACTGATAAAGTTACAACAATATAAAAGGAGTATAAATTATGGGACTTAAAAAGACAAATTATGAAGTAAAAGATTTGGGAATCACGCTTCCCGTTGCATACGCAATAGTACGTAAACTCGACAGATATGGTGACAGCGGCTATGCCGAATTGTGGGTACATAATTCGAGAGAAAATGCACTCAGTAAGAATTATTTGGAAAGACATTCTGTGAGTTTCAAAACTGTAGACGGTAAAAACCCGTATGAAGCGGCTTACGAAGAAGCTATTAAGCGTCCTGTTCGTACGGAAGTTTATTATGTAGATCCTGTAACGGGAGAAGAACTTGCGGAACGCAGTGAGGGAGCTGAGCGTAAAACTCGTGAAGTCATAGACCCAGCTATCTTAGATGGTTGGGAAAATGACATTGTTTAATTTGATATCATAACCGGTATTGATATAAATAACCATAAGGGGGGTTAGTCCAATGCAGTATTAAGATTTTTCCAAAAATAAAATAATTTATAGGGGGATTTACCATGTCTGAATATATTGCAAGAGGCGGAACAACCGCGTTAGGTATAATTGGCACAGTATTAGGTTCTATTGGCACTGTTGGTAGCGGTGCCTTAGGTTTAGGTAAAGTAGTGAATGGAGGAGCTGTTATGGATAGCGAACGTTGTAAAGATATGTTGAGAGAATTATCCGAAAAAGATTCGGAAGTTGCAAGACTTAAAGGTGAGAAATACACCGACGAACACATCTTGGAAACCTATCAATATGTTGATAGTAGACTTCGTGCTGTCGAAAAACAGATTTCTGACAATGCTGCAGCTCAAGCCGTAATCAATTGCAAGCTCGATTGTGGTATCAATTTACTCAATCAACAAGTCAATTCGATTAACAACACCTTAGCACTCATAACTAAAACTGCCGTACCCAAGAGTATCGTAGTGGATTTTAGTGCTGCAACAACTACAGCGTAAGGAGATTTTCTAAATGTTTATTACTCAGGGTAGACTTGAAGAAGTTGTAAAAAATTATATTGACACGGACATTATGCCGAAAGCTTCCCAAATGTCAAGCGTAGAGCAATTTCTGCTCGGCGTTAAAATGGGGGTTCTCAAACGCTCTATGCCGACCGTGATTAAAAATTATGTTGAGAAACCTGAACTCAAGTTACTCGGAGTAGTAACAGAGGACGGTATAAATCTCGATATAATTTACGAATCTGCCAAAGAGGCGATGTCAAAAATCGGCTTTATGGAATATGGCGGGTTCAGGTTCGATACTAACGATATTGACAAATTATATCGATTGGCTGGAGGAACCGAATGATAACTATAGGTATATTACACGAACAGATAAACCTCGAATTGGAAACAATCGAAGATTATTTAAGAACACTGCGTTGTTGTGACGATGATGAAATACGTGAACTTTATGAGCATATTATTGACGAAGAATTCGATCACGTCGAAGAACTTATTAAAATAGGAAATATGACGAAGTTCAAAGATGACGAAGTTTGGCAATACGTCAAAGACATATCATTACAAAAATGGACAGAACTTGACTATAAAGTCAAACATTTGCCAAAAATTGAGAGATAATCGTTTATATATAATGTAATGGTGTTAATCATTACAGTAGGCAATCATCTCCTTTGTGACGTCGATGGCGGTGAGACGTAAACCACCCGCCCCATTAGGACTGCAAAACGGTAACGTACCGAACCTCGTCCACAAAACGTTTAGGAGAACTTTATGTTCGATATAGATGATATGGCTGATAAAGATTTATTTGAGGAAACGTCTGGGAACCCTTCCGAGGAACCTCAAACAGACCCCGTGCCGCCGACGGAAGACACTACGAAAGCATATTCAGAACGCCTTAAGAAAGACAGAGAAAAGATTCGTATTGAAGAAAGAGACGCTCTTGCTAAGGAATTTGGATATGACTCTTATGAGAAATTCAGAGATGCTCACGTAGATAATTCTCTACTTGATAAAGGTCTTGACCCCGATACTGTTAAACCTTTAATCAAGGATTTAATCAAAAATGACCCTGAATATGTTGAAGCAATGCGATTCAAAGCCGAAAAAGAAGACATTGAAAAAAACATTTGGGCGAAAGATGAAATCAAAAAACTCAACGACAAATTTGGACTGAAACTTACAGATATTTCGGAACTGGATGAGGATACAGTAAAACTTTGGAACGGTGGGTTATCTTTGGATAAAGCATACGCCGCTAATCATTATAGCGACATTGAGAAGGGAGTGCTTAGAAAGACCAAAGAACAGGACTCGGGAAAAACACATCTCAACAAACCCGAAGGTACAGGTAAAACAGATACAAATAAGATAGTCGTTACAGACGACGTTTACGCTCAATTCAGAGCATTTAATCCCGATGTAACTCGAGAAGAGGTTGAGAAATATTTGAATAGGAGTACAAAATAATGGCTGCTAAAGCTTGTAGAGGCGTTTCGTTTGCTAAATATAACGAAAATGAAACGCTCGGAATTTCACTTACAAATGCTGTTGCCGAAGATGTGTCTTATACTACTGGAGATCTTGTAACGCTTGCTGGTATAGACGAAAAGGCTAAAACTGCTACGTCGATTGCTGCTAAAAATGCTGCTACGGTAGCTCCTGGTACGGATTACATCGTTGCTGAAGATGTAAAATCGGGTGCTAAATTTGTTGTTGTTTATAGAACAAAAGCGACAGACATTTATGTAATCGCCGAACCCGGCAGTGCACAATAATTTTGATAGGAGGATAAAAGAATATGGCTATAATTTTTAATATAGGCGAATCGCTTAAACAAAGTGCGTTCAACATTCTCCAAGAGCCTATCAAAATGCTTATGGAGAACGAAAAAGAAGCTTTTGAAAAAGAAAGTTTCTTGAGTAAAGTTTTCGTTATGAAAACGACCGATAAGTATCAGGAAGAGTATAGAAGCTCTACTGCTATGGACGGTTTCAAACCTACTGAAGACCTTGAAAGACCCGGTCTTTCGGACTTCCAAGAAGGTTACGGTAAGATTTTTAGAACCCAAATTTGGACTAATTCATTCGTAGTTTCTAAACAAACTATTGAAGATAACCAAATGATGAGCATTAACGCTCAGGCTATGGGCTTCATTAAATCTTATGGTAGAACCAGAGAAAGATACGGTGCTGCAATGCTCTCCGGTGCGTTAAGCGGTGTGGCTACATTTGAAGGTAAGTCGTTCGATTGTAAGGGCGGTGATACCGAGACCGGTGCGGTTGATGGTGCTAAACAAAAATATTTCTATAAAGCACATAAGCCGGTCAAAGGTGCGGCTGGTGGCGTAGATCAAGCGAATAGATTCTATGTAGCTGAGACTAAAGGTTTTAATGCGGCACGTTCGGGCGGTAAAGCTGAAGAATATTTGCTCGATGTTATCGGACAGGTTCAAACCAAGATGATTAACTATAGAGACGATAAGGGTAATATTCTTTGTGTAAATCCTGACACGCTTGTGATTCCGAATTTCTACGCGTTTAAGAACGCTCTTCTTACCGCTCTTAAGACCCAATACACGAGTGCTATGGGTGATAACGGTGTAAACCTTCAATACGGCAATTGGAACGTAGTCGTTTCCCCGTATTTGAACGGACTTGCCGGTTTTGCGGAAACCGATTACGCGTTTATAATGCTCGATTCCAAGTACAACAAGGAAGCTCTCGGTGCTGTTTGGTTCGACCGTGTACCGCTTACTGTTAAGTCGTATATCGATGAACCCACGGAAGCCAATATTTGGGCTGGTCGTTCGAGATTCGGTGTAGGTTTCAACAACTTCAGAGCGATGGCGTATGTATCGCTCAAAGGTGCTGTTGACGCTGACGGCGATCCGATTACTACAATTCTCGGTTAATTAAATAATTTTTAGCAAGGGAGTGTAAAAGCTCCCTTGTTTATATGAGTTTGAAGAGGCTAAACCTCGGACGACTGAGGAGACACTATGAAGTGGTCACAACTTAAAACTTTAATAATTGGAAAAACCCCGCTGAGCAAATCTGAGTTTGAAGACGAAGATAAGTATAACGCAAACGCTATACCGTTGGCTAACGAGTGTTTAACACTTATTGCTAACTCGATTAAGCCTTGTGTTAAAACAGCCGAATATCACATTCACAAAAATGATATTGGTAAGAATTTTAAGCTTCCCGAAGATTTCTTAAATTATTCTGATTATGGCAACATACGTTGGTCGCTTGCCACAGAAGAAGATTATGAAATAGTGGACGACTTTCCGTTAGCTCCGGTAGCTGATGTTTTATATGTGAGACTTAGCGACTGTTTAGGTCAGAAGTATGATACAACGGGTGCCGTAGTTGAAACTCGCGAAGATGTTACGATTTTTAGAGACGATATTTGTGAAGTTGGCTATACGAGCGATATGGAAGTAACTTTCGACGCTCCCGGCACTTATCAGATTTATTACGAGGGTCTTTATCCTGAAATTGAAAAATCCAACAACACGGTTGCTGAAGCCGACCAGGATATAAACGTTCCGAAATCAGTACTTAACTTGGTTCCGTATTATGTGGCTGGCGAGTTGCTATATGACGAAGACCCTACCAGAGCAATACAATTGAAGAACAGTTTTGAAGTAATGGCTCAGAGGTTGGCTGAAAATTCGTATATCAAACATACGAAACCTGCAAATCACGCGGGATGGTATTAAAATGAGAAAACACAATATTATAGAAATTTACAAGAAAGGTGAAGAATACGGGTTGAAAATACCCGCAGGCACGACAGGAAGTGAAGTTGAAGTCGGATTGGCAACGGCAATAATACAAATTGCCAATCGACAAAAAACATTCGACCCCGACTTCAAAACAAACACTCTTGTTGAGAAAATTAAGGGGTGGATAAGATGCGTAGAACAGGAGCAATAACTCAAAAAGTTCCGACATTTTCGTCTGACGATTATAGAACCTTTATGATTGGTGATTTTAAGGGGATTGACAAGTCTGTCAACCCCTTTAATGCTATTAAGAGCTCTGCTGAAGAATGTTTGAATTTGTATGTCGACGACGAAGGTACTTTAACAACAAGACCGAGACTTGATTGCCAATCAGATATTGTTGGGGATGAATTACCGTGGAATCCGACCATTGATGATATTAAAAACGCTTTTGAATTTAATTATAATGGTGTTCATTATCACGCAATAACCACAAACCAGCGGAGATTCGACGAAAGAACTTTTTGGGGGCTGTCTTCGAATTTTATAACTTGGAACGGTTTTGTAGACGACGGTGGTAATACAGTTAGTGAATTATTTAATAACGGAGATGTATTATATGCCGTAATTAGAAATGGCATTTACACAACAAAGATAGATTTCACAACAAATAAAATATCATTTACTAAAGCCTCGGCGTATGTGCCGACAACCGGTACCTATGACGCGGCTTCAGGAGTCCGAGTTACTGCGGGCGAACAAGATAATTTATTAACCAACAAATTTAAGACTGAAGTATTTTGGAATCCAGCAAGTCACGAAGGTAATAAAAAATTACACGCGTTGAATTATAATTTTGTTTCCAACGAATACTTAAAAACAAACAAAAAATTAACTTACAACAATGCATCATTAACCAAATGGAAAGTTTATAAGGATGATAAGTTGATTGTTGGAACAGCTGATAATCAGCACATTGTTGTATTTTCGTCAACCGGGGATGTTGTAAAAACATATGGTATGCCTGTTGATGATATCACTCAGATAGATTTTGATTACAATGCAACATTCAATTATTTGTTGGTTGGATGTACCCATGGAACTTCAAAAATTTGTGATTTTTATTTATTCAAAGATACCGTAAATTATGTATCCGCAATTTCGTCTCAACCATGGAATAGCGGCTTGTCGTCTCCGAGAGTACCGGCGTGTTGCATTGACCCCGATAACAAACAAGCGTTTTTGACAACAGATACAATATCGGGTACCGGTTATGTTCGTTATGGATGGACAATTGAATTATCCGATGAGCCGAAGATTGTCTCCCAGGGGGAGATCGGGTATCGGTTTATAAGATTGTTTTGGTCTAAATTACTTGGTATATATGTTGGTGAATGTGTATCTGGGCTCGACCATGCTTTCGGGGGTATATTACCGACTGTTAAAAATAGTAACTATTTAACAGTCGATGCTGTTGTGATTTCGCAAACGACTTCGATTGATTATACCTCACATGTCGCTGATATATACGAAAACGATTCGAATATATATGTAAATTTATATACGGGATTATCGCGTAAAATATATTATAGACAAGCCCCCGATGAAAATGCGTCCCCCTCATTTACATTAGATGTTATAATGCATCCGATTGAATTTCCAGATGAAGCTGGGTTCAAATTAACATCGATAGACGGACTTTCAACCGACCCAAATGTCAGAGCTTTGATATATAGTATTGCATCACGTGATTATTCCACAATTGCGGCAGTAATCACATTAACGAAAAGTTTGTCATTGTCAGATACGAATGTTGTCGTATTCCCTGATGGAAATATGTTAGCATACGATAGATTAATTTTATATAACGCTTCAACGAAACCCTTGCTGGTAATTCGAGAAACCTCCAAAGAAACTTCTGAAGTAACCCTGGAACACGTTGGACGATATAACAACAACTACGCTTATTGGTCAACAACGTCCAATAAAGTGTACTATACAGCGAATAACAATCCGTTGTATATCCCCAAATCGTTCTACGATGATTATGGCGACGATACTCCTGTAACCGGGGTAATGAGAATTTCTGATTCGTATTCGGCAGTTCTCAAACAAGACGCTACATATCTCGCTTGGTTTGACAGCGAGACCGGATATTTTTACGCAAATGAGTTACGTACCGAGAAAGGTAACATTGCTGTAGCTCAAGCGATTGTCTGCAATTATTCTAATCTTCCCGTTGTTATAAATACTGACGGTTTCTGGGGATTGGGTCAAAGCACCTCTGTAAATTATCAAGATACCGTTTATTCGTCCTTATCTGACGCGTTACGGGTTGAATTGCAGAAATTGGACTTGACTAAATGTAAAACTCACAATCACAAATATTTGACATATTTCGCGGTTCCAAACGGAGATAGCACAACGATATATGTTTTGGACAATCGAATCCAAATGTGGTTCAAGTGGATTATCCCGATTGATTTGAAATTTTTCGCAGAGTATGAGGATTATACTTATATTTATACAGCGACCTCTGTATTCAAGTTAGACCCGTATACGGCTCATACAAACGGTGATTTGAATGACGCTTGGTATGCTGATACAGTCAATGCTGTCGGGTCGACAAAACACATTCCTTGGCTGTGGGTATCCCAACCGCTGTATTTGGGAACATTGAATTATAAGAAACGTATTCGTTATATGAAATTCTTGTTCGATAACAAATACGAAAGCGAAAGCGTTACAATGCGTTACGGTTTCTTATCTTATAAACAATCTGAGAGACCTACAAAATTGAGAGAATACACTTCTCCGTTCACGAGAAACACATTCTCTAATGAAATAACAGGCATCACCAAACAAGTGGCAACACTCAAAACCAAAAAGATTCGTCCTTATATTCCGAGTTTTGACTTCATTCAAATCATTTTGAGAAGTAACAACGACTCTGACGAGTTTGAAGATGCTGATGGTAATATTATAACACCGACACTCAATGATAAAGTTGGGCTGATTGGTTTGACAATAAATTATATTTTGCAGGAGGGTTGATATGACACTCGATTTACAAGAATATCTTACCGCTCGTTCAGCTGCAGACAAAGACAGAAAAATTGCAGAATTAACAAATTGGTTGCTATCCGATTATGTGCTGAGATTAAACCACATAAACAGATGTAAATACTTGGGTATAACCCCTGACGAAACGGAATATCACCTGCAAAAAACTGCTTATACAGTCGAACAAGCGTTGAGAGCACTTCAAGGCAAACCTACTCTTGAAGAAATAAAAACTATTGATATTTTAGGAGAAGAATAAGAATGGAAACTTTAATGAACATTTGGAATACGTTCAAAGACCAGGTTGTTCCCGTACTGATTACTCTGAGCACGACATTACTGCCCGTAATTTATAGTATGCTTTCCAGCAAAATCAAAACTGTAAAAGCTGAAAATGCGGCAATGGCTGAGGCAATCGGTGATAACACCAAGAGTGTTTCGGAAAACAACGCTATGCGGACTGAAATCGCAACTCTGTCGGAAGAGAATAAACAATTGCAAGCGAATATAAAGACAATCGCTGAAATGATTTACAACGTGTTTATGCAATCGAATCTTCCTGAAGCGTCCAAAGCAAAGCTCAGTAATATGTATGCGTTGATTGTAAACGAAGACACTCAGAAAACTCTTGCGGCAATTCAAGAAGAAGCGGCAAAATGGAAAGAAATGTACGATAAACTTTTGGCAGAACAAGCTGAAGCCGAGAAATCCAATGAAGCCGCTGTTAAAGAAGAACCTATTTTGGAACAGACTTCGGGTATTGTAAGGAGCTGATTATATGACACCCAAACAACTTAAACTTTTATCATTAGCAATACAGGTATTACCCGTCGTAATTGTTACAGGGTGTTATACACCGTTACTTGTTAGTAACGCGTCGACGGGAATCAGTTTTGCGGCAATAGTCGTTATATTCATTGTTGCTTTGATTTGCAAGGACAACTTACTTAAGCACTTCCAATCTTTGAATTGGACTAAAGTGTGTATTGTTATAGCCGGCATTAGTGCAGCTTCGCTATTCATAGCAGAGCCCCTATTGGTAGCGAGCTGTGCCGGCTTAGTTGGTAGTATCATTGCATATCCGCTTGAAATGAAATACAAACAAATGGTCGACGACCAAACAGAAACTGAAAAATTAAATAAATTGAAGGCTATTATGAAAGGAGAAGATACATGAAAGCCGTTAAAGGACAATTGCAACTGTTAATGAGTGCACTGTTCACTTTAATGATTGTTATGGTTCTGTTTGTCATCATCTTCGTGGTGTTTGACAAACAGGAACCTGACGCTCAATTCTGGACAGAACTAATCACTACGTCGGTTTTAGCAATATCAGCTAAAATAACTTGGTATTCAAGTGCTGAATCCAATAGAATGGAGGAAGCTGATATTGTTACTGCCAAAGATAAATATTTCCGATATGTTGATGATAACGTTACAGATATAAAAGATTTCGACGCATTTTTGGTGGTGCTTAATCAAGAACGTCGTGAAAAATATATTACTCGTAAAATGGGTTCTCGTACTCCTGAGAATTGTAAAAACTACGATAAGTTGTTATTGAAATATCAACGTAAAGCCGATAAATTAAAAGAAACAACAAGTATAGAACTAATAACAAACACGGGAATAACAGACGATACCAACACGAGAGATTACACCAAAGTATATAAAGGCATTTATCTCAGTTTTGGTACGGCAATCTCGTTATTCTGTTCGATATTGTTGGCATTTGTGGCAGTCAAAGATATTATGTGGAATGTCGCAAATCTATTTAAGTATTTATCTTATTTATTCACAGTATTGACTTCTACGGTTAGTGCTGTATTGAAAGCTCGAAAGAACACAGCGAAAGGTGTGTTGGATCACTTATCGCGTATGAGTTATGTTATAACTCGATATATAAATTATAAAAAGGAGGCTGTAGTACCTGATGGCAAACTTCAGCATAACAGCTCGGCAATCGGATATAGCGAAATGGTACAAAGACCGAGCGGCACAACAAGCCAATTACAATACGTGGAATGATTTAGTTAAAGCTTATACACAACAGGCTACTTCAGCATTTGAGGAAAGTACTCAATCTGCTCAACAATCGGCAGCATACGATATTTCTCAAGCGTATGCTAACTATAAGCAGCAACAAATTGCAGCTTCTTTGAACCAAAATATATCTGCAGGTGCTAAGGACGTTATCGGTAGTCAGCTCTCGTCGGCTTACGATATATCGGCTGCTCAGTCACAATATAACTTGGCGGCGAATCTGCAATCTATATATGATAAATATTACAAAACTGTAAGTACTGCTGACCAAACACTCGCTGACCAATTTGGTGTGTCTGACCAGATTAAAACCACATCTAAAGGCTTACAGTATCTCAATAAATACATAAGTGAGTCTAACGAGTATCAGCAACTCTGGAGTAACTTTAGAAAACTTTACAAATCGGACACTGCTGCTGACGAAGCTATGCAAACAGCACTATTCCAAACAACCGGTGAGGGTGCTGAAATGACGACAGGATTGTCTGACATGGGTAAAAGTGTACTTTCCAGTTTAATTCATCGAGGTGCTACATTCGGTGAAGATGAAAATCGTACATCGTATAGTGATATATATGACTATCTTTATAAAACAAATCAAGACGCTTATAATTTATTTGCAGAACAACCGGGTTTGTTAGACGAGTTTTTAGAATTAAATACTAAAGATTCTGTGCAACAAAAATTTGGAAAAGGCTTTGCTCGAGAAATGGCAGTTACCGATTGGTTTAATAAAAACGCAGACAGATACGGTGTAACACAAATTAAAGCAAGTGATAAATCTAAATATGGCAATTATCTAAAAGACAACGCGGGTACCATCAAACAATTTGAGGGTATTCCGAATGACACGTCATTTATTTCAGATTTAGAATTGGGAGCAGACACACGTCTTGTGGAAAAATTATTACCATACGGGGGCGTTCACGACGGCGGATACTATGACGGGCGGCAATATTATAATATTAGAGCTTTGCCAACTAACGAAAAAGTAGAAGCTACACGTGCTCGTGTTGAAGCGTTAGGCGGTGTGATGCTTGATGCGGACTATGGCAATTATATGGTATATTTTCCCGATGATAAGATAAAAAATCTTGCGTTATATAAAGATTCAAAAGGTAAATTGCATATGTATTCAAAATCGGCTTCAAATAAATCTTATAGAAATCCTGAAACAGACAAGGAAGATTGATTAAATGACATTAAACTTAAAACCAGTTTTAACGAATGAACGCTATGTTCAATATATGGCTCGTGAGTCAGCACTTTATGACCCCAATTTAGCGGTCGACGAAAATGTCGGTGCTGAATATCTGACAATGATGTCTAATCTTGCGGGTAAAGACATAGACGTTTCCAAATATAACCCTGGTGTGGCAAGATACCTTTCCAATGAGGACAAGGTAAACTACATTTGGAATAACTATTTCAATGAGGACGCTGATTTAGCCGCCGAATACAATAAAGGTTTTGCCGATAAAGCGTATCATGAACGCAATCGTCAGATATACGAAGCTAAAAGCGGTGTTGAAAAGGTTTTCAGTAATATCGGCGGTGCGTTCGCTGCTCTTGGTGAAGGTATAGCGTCTATTCCGAATGATTTGTATACTACATTTACCGGTTTAGCTTGGACTTTCACAGGCGATTCTTACTGGCAGAAGAAAACACAGGAAGGCTTGTATGACATTCACGGCTCTATGGAAGAGTACTATGAGCAATATACAAACTTTACTCGTTCCGATATTGGTAATATAACATATGAGGTTTTCCAAAATATCGGTCGTATGGCACCTATGATTATAGCGGCTATTGCTACAAGTGGTGTATCTGCCGCCGGTCAAGCTGCAGGATGGTCTGCAAAAGCGATTGCCGCAGCAAATACTGCAATTCAGGTTGCAGGTGCTGTAACGTATTACGCTACAATGCCCGGTCAAACTTATCAGGAGATATTAAATAACCCGAACTATAAAATCACAAGCGACGCGTGGGCTTCCAACAAAGGTGAGGTTGGTAGATGGCAAATCTTTACTTACGCATTGGGTAGTGTCGCAATCGAAGCTTTCACAGAAAGTGCTTTCGCGAGTAAGATATTTAAGTTTGGTATTGTAGACCCCGATAAAGTCGCGGTTAAAATGTTTTCTAACAAATTTGCCCAGTCCATAGCAGCGTTCACAATGGACGCTCTCGGTGAAGGTATCGAGGAAATGGTTTCTGAAATTCTGGAACCTATGCTTAAAACTGCTGTCATTGAGAGAGGTTCGTTCAGCGATGTTATGGCGTCTCCGAACTTCAAAGATATTATTCACGCAGGACTTGTCGGGGCATTGTGCGGTGCCATAATGGGTGGTGGTGCGAGACTTACCGGTAAAATTGCTACTCGAAAAGTTCGTGCTGAAATGGGCGGCTTATCGTATACTCAATATAGTGCTATACAAAATATGCTCAAAGACACTAAGACTTCCAACGCAGTTACTAAATTGCAGGCTGAACTCAGTGCCAAAGGTATAAACTTAAACGAAACTCAAATCACTAAATTGCGTCAAGGTCAACAACTTACTGAAGCTGATTTGACAAGCGAACAACAATCAAATGTTCTTGACGCGAATCAATATATCAACGATTTCCAAAAAGCGTCGGAAACTTTAGCTAAGAATGAGGAAACCGCGTCTAAAGCAGCGGCTATAATGCTTAAGGTATATCAAACACTCGGCGAATCCGATTTTACCAAAGCAATGACAATGTGGCTGTCGAGCGAACAAAGCAAACTTGACGCTATTGAGGCATTTAAGAGTGTTGAGGGCAAAACTCAATGGGAAAATCTCGACGCTAAGAAAACGGCTGTAGTCAATGATTTTAACACGAGTATGAAATCTGAAGGCGTTGCATTTCAACCGACGGCGACTCCTCTTACTCAGAATCAGCGTGTCTTATCGAACCTGCTTAAAACCTACGGTATAGATACTATTTTTGGTAAATATATCGACGTTGACGGCTCGGGCACCCGCACAGTATATAACGCTCACGCAGCGAATAAAACGACGGTATTGTTAGATGAAGCTTTGTTCTCGAGATATTCGCAACAATACATTATAAATCAGATTGTCAACGAAGAAATCGGTCACACTCTCCAAATGAATGTAGAGGGTGCTGTATCGATGAACAAACTTGTTGCATTGCAAAAAACACTTCAGCAACTCAACGGTGCTCACCAAGACGCGGATATGAGTGCGTATGCCAATCTCGACCCGAAATCTGTTGAATTTAACGCCGAAGCTCAGGCTAAATCTTGGATTTCTCCGTTATTCTATCTCGACCAAAAAACAATCGGCGACATTTTCAAAGTAGATAAGGGTGTGTTCACAGTTCTTAGTCGTACTTTGAAAGATATGAAAAAGAAAGCTCAACCTAAAGCCGGCACAGACTTGTATACAAGAACAATGTATCGTACTTTGTCTATGGCTTCTATAATGTATGATACGGCGATTATATCCGGTGCCGATACCGTCGAACAGGCTAAAGCGATGGCGTCGCGTACAAATCTTTTCTTGAAAGAAGAAGATATTACGCTTACAGCTGCTGAAATCGAAAAACGATTACTCCAAACAAATATAAAAATACCGTTTGACAAATCTGTTCAAGCGGTAAAGTTTGAAAATTTAATGAACGGATTCTGCCAACAAAATTTCACAGAAGCCGGTCGTGAGACACTTAAATCGTTGTTGGGAGCTAAGAAATATCGTAATGGTTGTCGTGAAATATTAAACCCCCAAAATTATATCCAGCCAATGCTTGATGGATTTAAGGCTCAGCAAAAGCGTACTAAATTTTCGGATTATATTAACGACATTTTAATGGATTCGTATGACATATCTATCGATACTTTGACCGGGGATATGTTACATCCGTCTAATTTTACGCAAGCGTTAAACTTTCAGGCTTTACAAGATTCCGCGAAAGCTGCGTTAGACGCGTTTAATAATCAGAAAGAATTGACTCCAATGAAAATTACTGATATATGGGATTCTTCATTATTGAATAATTTCACCAAATCGGATGCCGATACCATTTCCAAAGGTCTTATTCAATGGACGAATACGCTTGACTCCGACACAGCGGGTCAGACATTCTGGTTGAATAACGGAGCTCCGGCGATTCTCTTAAATGTTGAATATGCAGGCAACATAACGGAATTGACAACGACCATGCTTCACGAAATGATGCACGTCGTCACAAATTTCAACTCGATTGGGTTGGCAGACCCTGGTTCGATATATAGTCGAATTTTAGACGCTGTTGAAGACAAATATGTATTATCTGAAAATGCGTCAGACGCTGTACCGTTCCAAATTGTAGAACTTATGAATTCAATCATCAAGTTCAACAATACGCTGAGCGGCATTTACACCGAATTCACAGCAGAATATCCTCGTGCTAAAATTTCCAAAGCTGGATTGCAAAAGTTGCTTAATACATTTGGAGCCCAAACCTACGTTGCGTATACGATATATTCCGCAGGGATTTCTGAAGTAAGAAGTCGTGAAGCCGAAGCTGTTATAAAACGACCTGTTGAACTCAACGCTTCTAAAGGTTCTGTGTATACCGTACGCTCAAAGATTATCGATGAAGGGTTCCTCAATATCCAATTCATTGGATGGGGGGATTTCAAAGGTAAAAATATGACGTTGAATGTTCCCGCAGATCTGGTTCCTGAGTTATACGAGATTAAATCTCAGAAACGCGAAATATTAGCGTCTAAAGAAACAGCGAATACACAATTAAAACGCACCGTTCAGAAAGCAGACGTTACGAACGAAACCCTGCTGGCGATGTGGGATACAGCTAATAAACAGCTTATCAAACAAATTGTTAATGAGGCTGAAAATGGCGATATTGGTAATAAATCTGCCAATGAGGCAATATATAAGATAATCAATCCTAATACCCAAATCACTTCGTCACTCGACATCGAATTCGTCAAGGAACTCATTCCGTTTGTTGAAGCTTACAAGAACGAAGGTTTCTTGACTGGAAATGATTTATCTATTGCCGATTGGAAAAAACGGCAAGCTGAATATCAAAATCTGTACGAAACAAAACGTCAATCTGGGGATTTGACCGCAGAGGAAAAACAAAAAATAAATATATATAAACGCAGTTTGGAAGACGCTAAATTCATTAGCCGAGTAAATGACCCCTCCAATGGTGCTTTGAATGTGGCAATAATCAATACAATCGAAACCGGCACAATGGCTGAATATTCTAAATTGTATCGTTCAATTACCGGTAAGGGAGTTGGTGCCGTAACAGATTTGGCTAAAACCGTAGCATTAACCGAAGGGATTGAGAACACCGCAGGATTCACTCAAACAGAATACGAAGAAGCTAAACTCGATGTACCGCAAAGTACAATCGACGCTGCTCGAGCGTTACCGCAAGAACAACGTGCCAAAATGTTTAAGAGATTTTTAAGTGACAAAACTTATTTGGAAGAATTCTTATCCAAATATGGCGTTGACGGGTTTAAGAAATTTATTCGTGAAGGTCTTGGAATTAGCGAGAAAGCTTTCGCCAAATATTTCTCTCAATGGGAATCCTCGATTGACGAGGCTCAAACGGCTGCTGAAACTAAAGAAACCGCTAAAAACGTAGAGTCCTCTGTGTATAATCAAGCTACACGTGGTGTAAAACTTACCACTCAACGTATCGACGCTTTATTTGCCGGTAAATTAGACGAACAAGGTGCTAAAACACTATATTCAACTATACGAACCGGTAGACAAACGGTACTGGATGCAGTAGCCCAAAGTGGTCATACGAAGGCTGAAATATATGCTGAAATTCATAAATATTATAAACCAGTGAGAAGTAAAAAAACCACAGCCTTAAAGACTGTAGTTGAAGAAACTACTAAAACCAAAGTTGAGGCTCCTACGGAAACTGCAACAGCACCCGCTGAAACAGTCGAAACACCTTCCAAAGAGGAAGTAAAACTCGAAGAAGATGTTAAAATCGCCGAAGTGGCTAAAGAAATTGCTACCGGTACGGAATCTGTAGCTGTAAAAGATTCTGTTGAAAATCACCCGGAAGCTGTTGTTGAGGCTGTCAATGAAGTTATGCCTGAACCGACTGCTGAAAATATCGAGCGAGTCAATGAAACGATTTATGAAAACGTTGTTGAAAATCCTGTAAATGATTTGGTATCTAATTTGAGCACGGTTCTTGACGAGAATTCGTATTCCAAAGAAGTTGCCGACAAGGTTCAGTTTGATAAAGACTCCGACAAAGCTCATAAAGTCGCTTCTATGGAAGTGCTTAACGATGTAAACCCCGTATTCAAATCGCAATTGGACGGTGCGTGCAAAGACGCAGATACGTTGAATCCGCTTGTTGACGAACTCATTAAAGCGAGTAATTCGGGTAAGGGTTTCAAAGCTCGTATGGCTGACGTTGTGTTGGCATATATCATCGGAAGTCCGGCATTTGTCGATTCTGTTCGTATGAAAGCGATTGACGCTATGAGTGGAAAAGTATCTGAAGCCGGTCACACATTATATGTGTCCAGCACCGCGATACATAAAGCCCGTGCTGAAATGGCTCCTGTAACAACAATGCTTGAAGAAGCCCAAAAAGAGTCCGCTAAAGTCGAAACTCTCGACGAATTAGTCGAACCCGCCGATTACGCGGTTGATATTTTTGGAATGAGCCTGTACACACAAGGTCAGATAGACGATATGAAAGACCCGTTCAAAGCGTTGGCTGATGAAGCTGAAGCAACCAGTAAATTGTCCGAGGAAGAGCGTAAGAAAAAACGTCAATCTACTCGAGAACGTCTTGGTAAAAAACTTGACGAGGTTCGTAAAGCCAACAACAAACGCATAAACGATATTAAAAAAATGATATTGGATGAAAATGCGACTGCTGTTGAAATTGAAACTCTCGGTAACGAACTTGAATTGAGAACTCAATTACATGACGAACTTCTCAAAAAGAAACCCGATTATAATCGAATCGCGGATTTGGAATACAGATTGTGCGATTGGTGGGGTAAAGCCAAACTCGAACAAATACTAATAGCGACAATCTTTCAAAAAACACTCGCTGAAACCACGCGTTACAAAATTAAAGACCTCAAAGACCCAACTATCCGAGCTGAAGTCCTTACTCAATTTGCCGCGAGAGCCCGTACGTACAAATATTTTTCAATGTTATCGTCACCTGCGACATGGTTTAGAAATATTGCGACAAACTCTCTTGCTAAATTGAACGATTCGATGGCGATTATGGTATCGACACTTTTCGATAAAATTTCACCGAACACGCCAGCAGGAGAATACAAGTACGGCGTGTATGCAAAAGAATCTGCCGCAGTCAAAGAATATTTTGATGACGCCTTTGTTAAAAACGGGCGTGTAGCATATATATTCAGACAAAATGCGATTGATCAAAACAAATATGCAACCGCTTTGGACGGCTCTGGAAAACCCTATACCAATGTTGAAATAAAGCGGCGAGTTGATGTTGAATTGACGTTTGGAAACGGTAATTTCGGAAAAGCGTTAAAGAAATGGAATAGTGCAATCGACTTTTTCTTAAATGCTGGAGACACTATGTTTGTACAACGTGATTTTTGTAAATATCTCAAAAATATGTTTGAGTTAAATATTTCAAAAATATACGCTGAAATAAAAGCAGATCCTACTCTCAAAGACAGTATTCCCGATATGACTGATAAAGAATTGAATAGCGATAACGGCAAACGAATGGTTCTCGATCACATTCCTGAAGATACGTTGATTGTATTTATCGATAAAGCTTTAGCAATATCCGCCAAAACGTATTTCAAAAATTCTAATAAAGTTACTGAGTTTTTCCAATATGTTGGTAGAAAATATCCTGGATTTAACTTCTTAGCGTCAATTATGGTTACCCCATTCGCACGAGTTAGTACAAATATTATTACCACGATTCTCGATTATTCGCCTCTCGGATTTTTGAATTTCGCAAAAATGAAAGCTCAAGATAAGGGATGGATAAAAGCAGAACTCACTAATGTTGAAAAAGCCTTCCGTAAATCGGATGAAATCCGAGCCTTAGGCAAAGCTGCTACAGGCACCGCGATGATGCTTATAGGCTTGGTGTTGGGAGCTTTGGGTTGGATAACGCTGGACGATGACGATAATTGGGGTAGTGTTATAAAAATCGGTGATTTCAAACTCAGATTATCTGACTTATCACCCGCACTAACCCCGTTGACAATGGGTGCGGCAGCCATATCCTCGTCTAAGCAGGGTAAAGGATTCTTTAACGGGTTGTATAAAGACTTTTCAGACGCGACATTGTTCCAAACATTTGATAATGCGTTTGAATATAACGGCTCTGTGGCTGACTACTTCAAAAATTTAGCAGCAAATTACACGACTCAATACATTCCGTCGATTATAAAAAATGTTGCTAAATGGGCAGATAATCGTAAATTACAAAAGGATTCTAATTGGTTTGTAAATTATATCCAAACTATCGCTGAAAATATCCCCGGTTTGAGTTACGCAGTTCCTGCTAAAATAAACGCGTATACGGGAGATTTTGAACAGCGATATGGTGTTCCGGTTATTGGGGCTTTGGTAAATACGGTATCACCGATTAAATTTTCCATTAAACCCAAATCTGAGGTTGAGAAAGCTTTCAAAGAAGCCGGCATTAAAGCAGGTAGTGCCACCGGTACAATAACCATTGACGGCGAAAAGTACAAAGTTGAAGCTTGGCAATTGCAAGATTTACGAGCTGTTAAAGCTCGTTGGTTAGCCGCTAAAACAAAAGAACTTATCTCTTCGGGCGAGTATAAGAGCTTGAGTAAAAAAGCTAAACAAAAGAAACTTCGTTCGCTCAACTCTAAAGCTACAAACTATGCAAAAAACTGGTATAAAGAAAAGTATCTCTGAGAAACTTAAAAGGTGTTGGCGTTGGCTAAAAACCAACGTCTTCACCAAAGATATGTTTATCTGGATACTTTTAGCAGAATTCATATTTTGGTTGCCCGTGATAATTTGTGTGTTACTTGCGTGGATTGTCAATCCTTGGTATTGGACGGCTGTGTCCGCGATAATTGTATTTTGGTCGGCACCGTTCACACCGGCTATGCCTATACAATTCGCTCTCGCAGGCGGATTAAAAGCGTTATATAATAAACGCAAAAAGAAAAAGCAGGACAATTAAGTCCTGCTTTTTGTTTATATTTTTATTATATCGGTGAATGTAATCATACCGTCTGTACGAGTTCTACGCTGTGCTATATTCAGCACAGACGGTCTCGTATCTGTGAGCTTATATCCACCACGCTCGCCATACCCACCGTATTTTACAAAACTGTTGGTATTGAAAAAAGTTCTATTTTTCAATTCAGCCTTACCGCTCTTGGTATTAAATACCACAATCGGTTTGGTGTAATTTATTGTAGCGTGAGTATGAGAATGTAAATACAAGTCTGCATTTGCCACGATACCACCCATACTTTCGAGAGCGTTTGCCGTAGCACCCATCGTACGACCGCCTGAATTGGAGCCATGAGTTCCATACACAACATAATGTAATCTACGATTATCGTGACCGTATGCACAGCCCCATTGTATATCCAAAATGTATGTGTTGTCCGTATATCTTCCCGAATCAATGAGTCCGAGCTTCAGAGCTACGTATCTGAGCGGGTCTATGCCACTTAAAACGCTCGTTCTGTACTCGTGATTCCCTTGTGTCATAATCAATATTTTGTCTTTTATAGGCGTCAATAAATCGATTAAGAGGTCTTGTTCGTTCTCAATCGTCATCGTCTCCCGATATGAATCGGACTTCGACGTCTTCAAAGCGTTATTGATTAAATCGCCATTGAGAATCGTATAACAATCCGGGTTATCTCGTATGTACTGAACGGCTTCCTGAATACCGTGAAAATCACAGTATTCATCGCCAATGTGCATATCACCTAACGGAAGTATCTGAAAACGCGTCTTCGCCCCGATGTCTATCGATTTTACAATCATATTTTAATCAGTTCCTTAATTTTATTTTTTGCGAATTGAATATACCAATCATAATCAATATCCTTTGGTAGTTCGGTTATTACATCATTCGCCAACTCACAATGTTCCGGTATTTCAGCAGTCTTGTCCAATCTACCGAACGGAAGTCCTGTGATTGATTCAAAAGCACCTTTGCGTTTTTCCCACTTATCTAATTCTCTGAAATATTTACGCCATACAGAATCAGAATCTTTGTCAGTAGGCATTTTCGGTTTTGCAGGTTGCTCATTTTTATATTTGTATATAGTTCCTTTAGAATGGTCTTTGGTTGCCACAACTCTGTTGACTCTATTTGCGTCAACATACGATTTACCAATCTCATATACCGTCGCGTTATAACTTCTACCCGTTTTCGTCGTGAAGCAGAAATCCATAGGATTTGTACCAGCGTGAATGGTATCTTCAACCGAGATTCCTTTCGTGTAGAAATTTAAGATCGCCAAATGTGTGATGGGAGCGTTTAAGTTTACCAAGTCTCTGTCTTCGTCGGCTTGATTGCTCCATTTACCCTTTAATTTATAGGGCTTGTGGTCGTCGCCTGTTAATTCTATATAATTATTTACATCTCGTTGGAACATTCCCGCCACATAATCGAATTCCATCGAGAGTTCTGTAAGAGTTTCCCACTCGTTTACGAGTTTTTCAATTTCACAAATGTATTGCTTTTTAACTTTGAGCATTATACCATCGGTGTTTAATTGAATAATTTTTACAGTCGGAACTTTCGTATACAAATTATTGGCTAATGCTGTCAATAATATTTGACCCAGATAGCACATAGTACCTGCCATATATGGGTCATACAAGGCGTTAAATTGGTTTTTCATGGCTCCGTACGTTGTGTTCAACACTAACTTCAACGCTTTTTGCTTCGCCTGACAAGAGTAGTAATATTCTGTTTTACCGTTGCGTTTTAATTCATTACTTGCTTCTTGTTTCCAATGTAGCCTGTATTCGTAAATGTCTTTGTACACCTTAACGCTTTCGCAACACCTCGATAACAAATTGAAGTGTATCAGCATATTTGGATAATAACTGTTGACGTCTACATTTATCAGTTGCCAGTCTTCCTCGCTCATTGTGTATGTCGGCTTAACGTCATCCCAATCGGGATGCTTGTAAACCGAATGAACTCCCCCGACACCGAATATTACAGCATTGTCGAATAAAAATGTTTCTTTTTTGTCGTATGAGATTGTATCAAACATTTGCAATACCTCTTCAGGCAAAGCTCGTTTAACATAATCTTCGACTTTCTCGGGTAAGTGAAACTTATCGCTATCGTGAAATTTACGAGGTTTCGCTTTGAGAATTATCGCAGCCAACTTTGCATTGGTGCTTTTATAAGCTTGCATTACCGGAATGTCATACATTTCTGCAAGAACTTCTTTAGATTCTATATATGACTTTCGATATTCTTTGAGTTTGACAGTAGCCTCAACGTCGTGATGACAATATCTCAGAACTTCTTCTTTCTGAGCGTCTGTCGTAATTTTGTCGTCGAATGAAATCGTAGTTTCTCTAATATCCAATCCGATATTAGATTCAAATTCCTTCAACGAACCGAACCGCCAATCATCGAACAAATCAATAAAATTGAATTCATTCCAAAATTTATACGAGTTCAAAACCTCGTCCAGGTTTTCTTCAATTATTGATTTGGATAATTTATATAATCTTTCGCAAGTCGCTCCTTTGAAAATCGCATACAATATCTTTAAGTCGTAATTCTTTATATTGAATCCGACCAAGATATTGCCGATTCTCAATTTATTTAATATATACTGAACGTCTTTATCGTCGCTGGTGAGGTCTTTTATAGGTTCATCGTCAACCTTATAACAAACACACCACCAGTTCGGAAAGACTTCAATATCAAAAGTTATCATAGACATCTCACAAACCTCATACATTGTCCGCCGCCTTGACCTGTCGTATTTCTACGTTCCATATCATATTTGCGGCATATATCGAGTTGGAATGTTGTCCTGCTCACGGGTGTATACCCATTTTGTTTTGCATATTCACGATATTCAGAATACATGAATCCACAAGGCATCCTATCGATTGAATCACTATCGTATCCATTATCGATACAGAACAAAATTGACGACGCCTGATTAGCTTCCAAATATTGCGTTTTTATGATTTCACACGATGTGCAAGTGGATAAATCACCTCGTTTTAATGCGTTGTGAATTGCTTTAATCGCTTTAACAAATAACCAATTGTAATCGTCTTTATTCAAATTATCGACGAACAACGGCTTTGGGTTTTCAATCGGTCTATTTATATCGATTATTCTTAAACGTCTTGAAAATCCTGTCGTATGATCGTTTACAGGGGGTAATTGATTTGTCGTGAATATCAATGTCGCGAAATTTGTAAGTTCACACGGCATCATAAACTTTCTGTTTACGGTCATTGTTTCACCGGAGACGAGTTTTTTCAAAACACTCGTATCTGTAAGACCTTTGAAGTTTATATCATCGCCGAGGTTTACAAGTTTGCCTGACAATTCATTTGTGAGATATTGTTCTTCCAAGTCGTTAAACGACAAGTGAGACGTGTTTTGTACACCCACAAGATTCTGAATGATTCGTAATAACGTCGATTTACCTGTGTTTCCTGTACCATATATCATATAGAACTTTTGGAATACCGACCTGCGTAAGAAACAGTCACCCAACATCTCATACAGAACATTAACTTTTTCATAATCGTCATTTGATATGAAGTGAATATATTCGTCCAAAGCGAACGATACTCGGGGAGTGTCTTCCCAATCCCAATCAACATAATTCGTGTTATATTCGTTGGACGAATGTGGTTTCAAAGTCAGATTTGAAATATTTAAGATTCCGTTGTGTACACAGATTTCATCCCAATGAGCATTTAATTTACTCGGTTCGAGATACGTTTTGATTTTTACAAATTTGATAACTTCTTTTCGCTGAGCGTCAAACAAACGCTTGGCGTATCTGTCGTGTATGACACGCTCAAGCCATTTGTCGTCTCGCCTTTCATAATGTGTTCCCCCTTCGGGATATTCATATAATACGTCGTCGACTGTGATAAAAGTAAATTCCTCGCATATCATTTCAGCCAACATTTCGAGGTCGAATTTACCTTTACCTTTTTTACCCGACGACGGGATTTCGACCAAAGCAGCTCTTAAAACAGTTTGATTTAAGTCGTTTTCAGACAGAGGTGTCTTCAACAAGTACTTGTTGATTAAACGAATCGCCATCGCTTTATCGCCGTCATCAATTTCCGAAGCATAATCTTTCAAATTCATAAAGTGTCTGAACAACGAATCGTTCCGAGACCCTTCATCCATACCTACGAAATTGGTATCATTACGCAATTCACGAAGGGGAATAAGGTATGCAGGAATTTGTTGAATTAAGTCCGTAAGTCGAGTCCATTCTCTATCCGTATCATTTTCAGGCAAAATTATGTATCCACGTTCAGCGGCTCGGGTATCTATCGAAATACCTAATGCACACATTTTCGCTACAACTTGTTGGTTAAAGGACGACGTCCTAAATATAAAGTGTGCTCCGTGTAGTCCACGATTAACACAACAGTTGACATTTTCACCTTCTACGATACGAATAACAGCGTCAGCAGCTGCTTTATTATCTATATCTACAACGATGAATCCTCGAGGAATAACCCATCCAACACGTCCACTCCAATCTCTTAAGTCATCGAACGAACATATTTGCCGGGATATTGGAGCTTTCGCGGCTTGATATAATTCGCGGTCGGTACCGACATACTGTTCGTGTATTTTTCGATACTGTGAATCTGGAAATATACGATTAAATTTTTCAAATTCAGGTGTCATTTCGCAAAGTCTCCTTTAAGAATTCATCAATTGATTGTTTGGTAGATATTGCCTTCCACACTTTTTCCTCGATTGTGTTTCGTGCAATATATATTGTATACGTCACAGGTTTGGTCTGACCTGTTCTGTAAATACGACCTTTCATTTGGTCGAAGTTTAAGAAAGAATAATCGTAATTGTAAAATATCATTTGGTTACAATATTGCAAATTCAATCCTTCGGATTGTGCAAATTGTACAAAGATTATTTGTTTATTCGGAAAATCAAACGGATCGGTTGTCCAATCATATTTCAAAGTTTTCAACTCTTCTAAATCTTTCTGGTAAAGATACACAACAATAACCCGGTCTGTTTCTTCCAACAAATCTTCTAACTGTTCATCCAAAGCTCTTAGTTTTGGGTTTTCTTTGAACTTGTATGCACCACCGTCCGGGTCATATACAAACCCGTTAGCCGCTTGGTGCATTTTATTTATCGTTTCAAGCGGTATCATGGTTTCCTTTCTTCCGTCAGGAAATTTCAGAATACCGTTTGCGATTTCACGATATTTCGGCGTAACCATTCCGTCTATGTATATCAGATTTGTCGTTTGACCTTTCAAATCAACGCAATCTTCAAGTCGTTTTACAATAGACCATCTCGATATTCTTTCTATCAATTCGGGCAACAGCCCTCGTCTTGGAGCCAATAACAAATTGAACGCAAACCCACTCGCACTTTTCATTTGCTTTGTGTAATAATATTTTTGTACAAAATCATTATACGACATATCCGCAAATTCGGGAATTGCCATATGTTTGAAAATGTTATATACGTCTGCGTAATTATTTGCTACGGGTGTTCCTGTGAGTCCAAATACGTATTTTGCTTTTTTACAAACGACTTCAAATCTACGAGAAGTTTTTGTAGTTCTACCCTTTAAGCGATGAACTTCGTCGAGCACAATATAATCATATTGTTGCTTTGCAAACGTCGGGTCTCTTGCAATTTTCTCATAATTCAGATAAGTTATTTGGTGTTGCGGAAGTTCGTATTCTTTTTGTGTAAGCCATACACCCATAAGAACCCGCTTAGGGGCGGCTATCAGAACTTTTCCACCCGGGAGTTTTTCTAACGCCGCCAAAGCAGTAAATGTTTTTCCTGTACCTATTTCAAAAAATAGGCACGCTTTTTTCTTTTCCAAGAGAAAATCTCGTCCTATCTCTTGATGTTGATACAAGTTAATCATTATTCATCAGTTGTCTTATGCAAATATCTTGGTCTTCTCTGTTGAGAACATCTTCGGTTACAATCTGTACGTCGTCGTGCAACGCTGCAAGATACGTACCGATTGTCATCGGTATATCTTTCTTTTTCTTGTTAGGGAACACAATCAAACGAATGTTGTATTCGTTGAGAAACTCAGCGAATTTCACAGGCGTTTCATTTTCCAAATCTTTGGAACGGGTCAATACAATCGACGGATTCACTTTTATGTATTTTCTAAAATCATAATTTTTGAAGTCCGTGCATTTTATGACCGTATAATTTGTGTTTATACGCCACATTGCGTTGCCCAAATCGGTAAAGAAATCGTCACTTACTATTAGTATATTTTTCATTTAAGCCTCCTATGACTCGTTTAACATCGTCAACGTTATCTGTTAATATGTATATCCCACCGGCTTTTTCTATATTTTCCTGATGGATTTTCTGTTGTTCTGACTGGTTGTTGAGTTTTCCCGGAGCTTTTGTCTCGATACCAATAAAGTATCCCTTATAACACGATATTATGTCAGGAATACCAGGTTCTTGAAAGTTAGAGCCGTGTATCTTGACAAAATACGCACCTATCTCAGAAAGGAACTTCTTCACTCGAGTTTCTATCACTTTCTCTCGCAAAGTCAGTTACCTCGAAATATTTAGATTCAATTTCTTCGCCCGTCGCAGGGTCAATCGACGGTGCTCTACGCTTAACAGTCGCTACAAAACGTTTACCTACGGCTGTCTTAGCCAAGTCTTCAGGGTCGAGCAAACTGTTTACTTCAAAACCGAGAATTGTCATAAACTTTTTATAACGCCACAAACTCTTTTCCGTAAGATAAAACGACGTATCTATGGACGCTCCGTCATCGGCAACACAAGTAAATTTTATGAACGGAGTACCTTTGAACTCCGACGTGCCTGTCGAATAACTTCTGATACTTACAGGATAGAACCCTTCAGAATCAATGTAACTACGCATTTCAACTTTACTAAAATCAATTTTTTCCATTTTTAACTCCTTTTAATTTTATTCGTCATCGCTAACGCCGATACCGCTTTCAATTACGTTCGCTTTATCGACGGATTTGCCTGTCTTTACAGCCTCAATATCGCTGTATGTACAATTCGTGAGATATAAACCCACATCCATTTTCTTACCTAAGGTTCTAAGTTTCGTATCAATGTTCGGATGGGCTCCGAGATACGCTACAAATTCAACCGTCGGGTCTTTATCACCGTTCTTTACGGTTTTACGAGCACAATACACAACATTCGACGCTCTTTCCAAAAGTATCTTACCGTTGTTTTTGGTCATTTTCGGTATGATATATGGTTCGCTGTCACCTGTCAACGCGTCGTCTGACGTGTCGGTTTTAACGTGACATATCAAAACATATTCAACGTCGCCTTTTTCTGCCAAAGAAACAAATGCGTCACGCATTGCTCTCATAGCGTCACCGATACGGCTTCTATCATCGAAATTCAACGCTCCCGTCGGTTTTGTCGCCGCAATCGTTGCTACCATACTTTCTTCAATTGACGAATATGCGTCTACAACAACAGATTTGTAACCGTGGTGAGGATTTGCCGCAAGTTCTTTGAGCAACATCATCATTTTGGAATAAATCGTTCCGCTTTTATCGGGTTTAATCGTGATGACTTTTACGTCGTCATCGCTATAACCTTTCAAAACAACACCACCACCGTCCGAATCAATCGACACATACAACATCGGTTTCGGATAAGTACCTGCAAGTGTGGTTTTTCCCGAGCCCGGTTTCCCCATAATTACAGTAAGTTTGTTGTAAGGCATCGTACTGATACCTTTAACATAATCAAGCATCCCCATTAAGATTTTACCTCCGTATCTACAATTTTATCTGCTATATAAATATCGTGCGTTGTCACAGGAACGAACATACGTATGCCAGAAAACATACCGTATAGTCTTGTCGAGTGTTCTACGAACTGGTCGTGTGTCATTCCTGACAACTCTTCAAGTCTCTCTGTATCTTTGGAATGACAGAAATAAAAGTATATATCGTGTTTCTGACAAAACGCCGCAAACATTGCCAACTCATCGTCCGATATATCAAACAAATCGTCGCTGACAAAACTGCCATCGAACACAACAGTCGACCCGAAATGTTCAATCCAATTCAAGTTAGCCATCATGTTCCAAAACGAATCGTACCGTTCGTATGCAATCGGTTCGAGTGCTCCGCTTTTATCGAAACTCAAATCGTGGGCAACCTGTTTCGCAAGTGTCGTTCTTCCGCTTTTATCAAAGCCGTCTACAAAAATTATCATATTAAAACATCTCCTTTACATTGTTTTACAAATTCACATCTCTCACACATAAAAGAATGTTTACATAAAACATATTCTTTCTTCATATCTATTATAACGTTTTGGATATTTTCGGCAACATTGACCGCCAACTTCGTAGGAACACTCGTCCGAACACCTTTTACAAATACAAAGTATTTCAATTGTTCTAAGACATCTGTATAATCTTCGGGATTGAGTCCGTTTTCTCTAATTGCTTCGAGATACAATTCATAAGTTGTTGAAGCGAGTGCTGCTCTCGACAGCCCACCAGTTTTCAAAATCTTTGGTTTTGTTATACCTTTCTTTGGAATAGACAAATATCCGACCTCGATGTATGCCAACGGAACATCAAATTCTTGTGAGAATAATATTGCATATAGCGTGAGTTGTTCGTCCAATCGTAACGAGTTATCGGTTCTCGGGGTGTTTGTGAATTTGTAATCCCAAAGCGTATATTTATACGACTTGGGGTTATATGTTACAAGGTCGATTACTCCAACCAAATCGAATGCTTTGGATTCGATTCTCAATTCTCGATATTTAATTTCTTCGTCGCCAATGTAATAGTCAATATCTTCTATGACTTTCTCGAAATAATTTTTCCACGACGGAATACCGAATGCGTCTTTCAGTTCACAATATTCGATTTCGTCAGGTATTAAACCTGTTTCGAGAACTTTGTGAGCCATTGAACCAAATTGAAAATGCTCGTTTGTAGCCTGCAAGCCGTCTTTGTACACAAGTTCCCATTTACGCTGACAATCAAGATACGTGCTTATCTCACTGTGACTGAGCATCTCGTATAGCCTCCTTAATTGCCGCTTTTTCGGTTGTAATCGTTCTCGGTGATAACTCCATCGTCTTTGCAATATCAGCGTCTGTAAAGCCTGCTAAAAGATACCCGAACACTTTCTTCTGTCGTTCGCTCAAACCTGTTGCTATATTTGTTATCGCAATATCAATATCACCTAACGATTCCTGCTTTATGAGAGTTTCGTCGTCTATCGGAATCGGAATGAATTTTTTCCGCATATCTAAAAAACGGTTTCTTATCCATACACCTGCCCGAAGTTTGAGAATTTCATCGGGATTTGTTTCACCGCGTTCTTTAAGTCTGTCAAATAATTTGATTACTGTGAGATAACCTTCTTGCACGTAATCTTCATACTCGTCATAGTTCGGGCAATACTTATGTGCCATAGACTCAATCAACGGCTTAAAATCTTCAATCGTCATACTAATTTTCTCCCACAAATCGGACAATAGTTTACAGGACACATTTTTCCGTTATAATACGCTTTTGTACCAAGATATGCTATATCAAATACGCTTTCACAATTCACAAATTCGTCATTGAATTCGAGCCACAACTTACAACATTTTTTATATCGTGTCATAATACCTCCGTGATTTTGAAAAATTCTGTATGTGAACCGACATCAACTTCAATATAATCGGGATAGTGATTTTCCCGCCAATAAGGTGCCTTATAGTGTCGTTCGTCTAAATAGTCCGATACAACCCGCCGAGCCGAGTTGACATCGATTGCACACCCTATGAATTTGAGGTCGCCATGACTTGTCTGAAACTCAACATGATAAAGTTTAGTTTTTTCCATACTCATCTCCGTTTAGTTAGTGTCAATGTTATCATCGTGTTAGAAACAACCATTCCCAACAGATGAATTATTGTTTCCAATCGGGATATATTCTCCCACATAACTCTATATGCGAGAAACACGATAAAAAACATAAGCAGCAAAATTAAAGATACGTCTAATTCGTCAAGTTTTTTCATAGAAACCTCCTAATTTTATTTTTGGGAACACATCTTAGTCGTTGTTTACACAAACCCCTACTTGTTGTATTGTGATTGTTCGCGAATGGGATTACTTATCCATAAGTATTTGATTTTTAGGCTCACCACGATGAGTCACGACACTCAACTATATCATTGCAGTGATACAGCCGTTCCTATTGATGTGTTTGATTTACAGATATAAATATCTGCACCCAGCGGTCAATATGCCGTCGCATATTCCAACTCATATGAGCCACCGCACAGCGACCATCCGTACGGTGTTTTTGGAGCCGACAACAGGACTCGAACCTGCGACTTGCGGTTTACAAATCCGCCGCTCTACCAACTGAGTTATGTCGGCATTTATCGGGTTGATAACGATAAAATGATTATTATATAAATTTATTCCTGACATAATTTCCAACCCGATTGTAAATTATTAAATTTGGTTACGTATAGCCATGATAAGCAGCATTGCCATCGAACTCAATATTCCGACTACAATTCCTGCTATCGATAAACCTTTCTGTGTTTTATTGTCATCGGCAACAGACAATCCTACTATTCCGAGAATTGCTCCGATTAGACCGAGCCACCAGAATACGAATAACGATACGCAGGACAACACCAACGATACAATCGCCCAAGCCATATAAATACCTCCTATAATAATTTTGGCTACCGAGGCGTGACTCGAACACGCAATACACAGAATCAAAATCTGTTGCCTTACCATTTGGCTACTCGGCAATGAACCCGCAATGAAGCGGGTATAAATAATAAACGATTAACTTACACTTTTTGGCAAACGCCGTTCAAATAATACTGACATTCTGTCAAAATGTTCAATACGTCGGTTAATACCCCGTAATCTTGATAACATCCTTTACCGATACCTTTCGAGCAAAGTTCGTCTATCGTATCGTGAAACAAATCACGGTCTTCGGGTGTTGTGTAGTTTGCTAAAATTTTCAAAATGTTATCTGTAAAATTTGTCATTTGATTACTCCTTTATTGTATAAAATATATTGATTTTAGTATATTATTTATATTTATAATAAGTTTTTCCAGCATTTTTGCCAAATTTTCTCACCCCTATTCCGCATCGTATTCGAGGATGTGTTGATGCTCTCACGACACCACCTCGGCGTATTCCGCCCATTCTGCAATATGAACTTCTAATTCTCATATTTTAGTCTCCTAAATATTTTTCTTTGATTTTATATTGCAAAGTTCCTGTTACATCTTCGCGAGTTTCGAGAATACCACATTTCGTCCAATTCAAACAATATTTAACGTTGCTATCTTCTGGCACCCTCCAAGTGTTAAATGACGTTAGAAATTCCATAACATATAATTTGTATATAACTGACAATTCAGATATATCGAGTATTACAATTACGGATTCCCATAATTTCGGATATTTACAAGCCCTTAGGTATAGACGATATGAATGGTTGATTTTTTCCAACTCAAATGGGTCTGATTCATAAGAAATTTCAGATTTGTCGAGAAATATCTCATCATGATATTTTGGAAATTCTTTATTGAAATACTTCACACACCACGAATTTATCGTTTCCCACATATCATCAAAATCTTTTTTGTAATATGTATATACTATCGGTTTTTGTTTTTCCGAAGTTACCCACCATATACTGCATGCAATAAATGCCGTAATCATTATAACCGCCACAAAAAATAATATAAATCTTACAACGTCATACATTATACTTTATTTCCACTCCCTCGTTTATATTTATATATCCGTATGCGTCTGCCATTTTTGCAAAATCGCCACCGTCGAGTACTGTTGTTCGAGCATACACACCTTTCAGTAAAGGCTGTGAAACCCACATATTCGAGCCATTTATTTGATAAGTAGGACATTTGTGCATTCCGTATCCTCTATATTCACGGTCGGTAACAACTCCCCCTATCGGTTTAGACATATCACAAAGAAGTCCTTTCCAAATTACAACATCTCCTATTTTTGAAATTGTAATGCTCTTTCATACTTTATTCTCACTCCCATTCAAAATATAATTATGAATATCGTCGTCCAAGTCCCATAATACGCAATGTTGACTATAATAGTCGCCATATTCGAATATTAAACAATATCCTCCCCGCAAATCATATTCTACATAGATACGTTTACAACTATCAAAAGAACGATTTATGGTATCAAACGAATTAGGGTTCGTTCGTCTTATTGCCGCCCATAATCTAAATATTTGAGCGGCGTTTAATGTTTTATAACCCATTTCATCACCCCTTAAAAATTCTTTAATTCAGGTTTTATTGAACCCTGACGATAAACAATTATCTTTATCTTCAAATTGTTTTCGTCTATGAACTGTTGTAACTCATCGACATCGACCGAGCCGTCTTCGATAAGCCAATATTTCCATTTCACATTTTTAGGTGTTTTCATACTTCATTCCCCCAACAATCCCACCCGTCAGCATACTCACGAGCGAACAATTCTATTTTAGTTTTATCGTCACCCATTAAAGCAACAATTCTATCACGTACTTCCTTTGGTTTAGCACTATGTCTACCACGAGGAGCCATAACAATCTGTTTTATTGATTTGCAAGTCCGTTTGGGATGTCCACGAGTAGCCAACAAACATAGTTCGGCGTTACCATTTACCCAATGACCTAAGCCTGAATAAATGCCTACACCGCTCGGATTCTGTTTAACCCAACAAAACGCACAAGTTTTATACTTAAAACCCCACGCTTTAATTGTGTCTAACGCTTCTTGAAGTTTCGGCATTGTAGCCCACATAAACAGTATGCTATCTTTTTTAGCAAGTTGACATATGGGTAATGCGTTTAATTCGTCTTGCGACATTTGCGGATACGGAGTCGCACCCATATCTGACCTACCACCGAGTTTGTCGTTATACGACCAAGGCGGGTCGGCGTAGATTATATCATACTGTTGGTCTGTATTGCGAATGCCAATATACATCATACTCTCCTTTCTTATTTCAGCAATCTTTTGGGTAGGTAAAAATCATACTCTTCATTTTTCAAAAAATTATCCTTCTTTTATCTAATAATTTTACCTGTTTTACTATCCCATTCAAGACCGATGAAACTTGCGAGGTATTCGGGTTTGAACCCCATCAAATCATTGATTTCTGTTTCACTGTAAGCGTCGCCGTCGCCTGTTGCTTCGAGCCCTTCGCTAATGCGATCGAGTTCTTCGAGTGTGAATTCTTTTGCGTTCGCAATTGCTCCCGACCAGAATTCAAAGTTGCTTAAACTTTCTTCTCTATAAATTTTCATAGAACACCTCGCCAAGCATTTCGTGCCGTTATTATTGTGCCGTCTTTATTATGTCGCTTTATAGAGCGAATATCAGACGTTTTTTGATTCATAGTAATCGTTCAAAGCCCAATATTTGTCGCTATAATAGTCTAACAATGTATCGAAATCTAAATCGGACAATCCGATTACTTCGATATACGCGTTATCAGGGCAGATGTCGACTGTAACACCATCTTTTTTATAGATGTTTATCATATCATCGCCGCAAATATTCTTGTTATCGAACAAACCGCAATCGTATTCTTCGCCGCATTTGTCGATTATTGCTTTAATTTCATCGAGTGTATTCATATGGTATCGCCTCCGAAATGCTTGTTATCCGTATTATATCGTAAGTTTTGCCGTATATTTTCATAAGTTCTTTGGTTGCCGCTATAATTGACGTACTGTCAATTAAAACTTGTTTGTGGTACTCGGTAGAATTGTACCGATAGAAAAAACCTATGTGATATAAATATGATTTCTTAATTTTACTCATAATTATAAAAAATACACGCCCTGCTATCGTGTACAGAGCGTGTTTTTAATTAAAATCAGTCGTCCAACAGACTGAGTAAGGCTGCGAGTAAAGCGATTTTGCCAGCGGTTTTGTTGAAATCGGGAGCGTCTTCGCAATTTTCGCAATCGGGCATAATGTCGACTTTCGTAAGTCCGTTCGGCGAATAGTCATGTCCTTTATCTTTTGCACTCATTTTACCGCTCGACGGATAATATCTGCGGGCTACGAGAGTGAGAGGGTCGTCGTTGTTTACGATTTTAACGAGATTACCGTCTTTACGTTCGGCAATATCACCTACCGCAAAATACGGTGCTACGAAATCGGACGGTACGAAAACGCCCTTCGATTTAGTACTCATTTTACCGCTCGACGGATAATACCTACGAATTTTATAATTCGTGTCATCTCCGTCGTCGTCAATCTCTACTACCTTACCGATATAACCCGTAGTACGCGTTTCGTCAAAATCTTCTGTTACAATTACAATGTCGTTTACTTTAATCAATTTTTAATATCTCCTTTATGTTTTATAAATAACTCTCTTATGTAGCGGAATAAATCACGATAACCTGAAAATCTATTCAGATAAACCCACTCCCTAATCGAGTTGTTGCCAAAATAATGAAATAGTATGCTGTTTCTGCCGTCATAAATATAGATGTAATCGTTGCCGTAGTGGCAATTAAATTCATCTTCCATAATGGCGGTCGCTGCATTTATACGAGTTAGTGTAAATTCGTCATACTTCATCGTTCACCCACATTATATACGGAGTACCATACCCACACGAGGGGTTGTACTCGTATTCTATTATATAACACATACCGTCGAACGAAAAAGTGCCGTAATAATCGTGCTTCATTAAAAATTTAATGAATTTACCGAGTTCTTCATCCGTTATCTCATCAGCCTTAAAGGCTATCTCGTTTACTTGTATCATATTACATCGTCAAATACATATTACACTCTTTGCACCGTCTGCAATCACAGCACCACGAGCAATCGCCGTATACTGTGTACGGACAAGTTTCTTTGGTGAAGTCGTAGACATTATCTTTTTCGTTCCACATATTCTCATATTTGATATAATCGTCGTCAATCATATCATCCCACTCGTGTCCGTAATAATCTTCCCAATCTTTTTCGGTGATTACAGGGAACGATTTGGCACGAGAATAATCTATCATATAAGAATAATTCGAGTACATACAACCGTCAGTGTCTGATATGAAGTCGCCAATCAATTCGCAATGACCATCTCCCGAAAGTATTGCGAGTTTGTTATGTACGCCAATCAGGTTCGCAATGAGTTTACGTTTGGAGTCGTCGGTATACCAATCTTTGCGGTCGGCTATCAACGATAGATAATCGAGTACGAACGACATCGTGTCATTGCGGTCTAACGCTTTACAATCGCTCGTAAAATCGATAATTCCATTGTGAGCGACACCGACATCAGCCACCGACCTTAACTGCCGTAAATCGTCCAATCTATCGCTTACAGGATACGGATGAGTGATTGTCGGATTGATACCCGCTTGTGTACTTATACGGAAGTGCATAACGCACGGTATATTGTCGCCGTATTTTTTACGGGTTTTTCCGAGGTCGTCCCAAAATTCTTTGAATTTCATAAACCCTTTGCGAATTACGACCTTGCCGTTCACGGCATACATATAACCCGCTCCGTCGTCGTTATTTGAAAAGCAGTTTTTGAGAATGTCCTTTTTGGGAAAGTTACTCGTATTCGGTTTATAAACTATTATGCACATTATATAATCTCCTTATAATCTTTATTTATTCTTTTATATGATATTTTGTTTTCTTTTTCGTTATAAAAAATGTGTGCTTTTTCTAACTCAAAATATCGGCTATCGACAGTCCACCAACACGACGGGTTGTCGTATTCGTTGTTGTCGTCGACAAGTGCGACCCTAACGTGTATACCGTCAGTAACACCCACAACCGCACATCTCACGCCTTCTCGTGTATATAAATATTCTCTACTCGCCTGCGGCAAACCTACTATAATATCTCCAACTTCAAACACGAATTAAATTCTCCGTATCTTCAAAATATCCGAACTTATTGAGTTCGGGGTTGTAGTAATATTTATCGTTGTACAACTCAAAATAATAAGGGTTTACAAAATCCTCAAACCCCATATACCGCTCCGATTCAAATATTTGTTTTACATCCTCTGGTGTTGTCGGACGAAGTTTTATAACTTTGACGTATAAGACGCCGTCATCGCTGATATCCAAAACTTTAACGATAGCCCATTGATTTGTTATCCCGTACGGGTTTGTTTTAGTTCCTACAAGCAGGTCGCCTACTTTGAAATTATTCATATTATACAACTCCTACGAAAGCGTTTCTACGCTTTATATATTCTATCGTGTCGGGTTTAAGTCCTTTTAAGAAGTTAGCGGGGTTCGTTATATCGTCGTCGGTCATCGTGTTTGCGTTCATCGCCGTCGTCCAAAGGAAGTCTATGGTCGCCATAAAACTGTCGTAGTTAAGCGTACCACGCATAAGTCTGAACTCAACTGTATTCTCGTTAGTTAAGTTTACTGCGTGGTATCTGTCGCTGTGGTCGCCGTAGTCCCTATCAGCGGCTCTTTTTGCAAGTTCTGCAAACGTTAAGTCGCCCCATCCGTAAGTACTCGCCCAATTTGACATACCATCTCTTGTTCTACGGCTTACCTTAACTATATCGTTGATATAATGCTCGTAAAAATATATGATACGGGCGATACCTTCTTTTGTCATTGCGGCACGGCTTATGTGCATATGTAATCCGCAACATTTTGCATCGTGAGAGCGATAGCCGTGGTCGCGAATACATTTAAGAATATCTCGCCACGGCAATTTGAGAAACTCGTCCATCGTGTGCGGTTGAGTTATAATCTCTACGCCATCGCCTATTGAGCCGTCGTGCATATAATATGCGTGGTCATTTAATACACCTGAAAGTTCTTCGGCAAGTTTTGACGGATAGCAATCGGGGTTTGCGTTGTCGCCCGACACTTCGAGTTCTATACCGAAGCCTTTGAATATCTCACCGTCTTTTATAGCGGGGAAATATTTTATAGCAGGGTTATGGTGATAGTCGCGAATAATTTCATCTTCGTCATCATCGCGTTCTTCATAGCAATCCTCACAATACCAATCGTCGTTGCACTCGTCATACCGCATATCGTCGGTATAGAATACCTCACCACAATCAGCACATACTGCAATAGTACCGTCGTCAATCATTCGGTCGTAACAACGGTCATCGACCGTCCTGTCAAGATTTTCGTACCAGTTTATGTTGGTACAATTTTGCGAATATGTAGCACCACATTCATCACACGTAACAGTGCGATACTCGTAACAATAGTCGCACCATTCTGCGATGCAACCGTCCGTGTCGATAACCTCGTGCATATTATCTACTTTCTCAACGTTGCCGCAATTCTCGCATATAAAGTAGTCGTCGCTGTTCTCGACACAATGTTTATGATATGCGACACCATCGCAATCGTAGACAACATCGTCATTCTCGCCTATAAATTTACCACAAATAGCACATCTTTTAACCGACATATTTAACACACTCCTTTACTATTGAAAATTTATTTTCAGAGTTAAAAACTCTGTCGTTCTTAACATATACAGTCGTTGTATCGTCGTCCATTTCCGCCGCCAACGTTGTTATATCCGTCGGGATGGTCGTATCTTCTATTGTTATATCTCCCGTGAGAGAGCCTTTTATTATAGTATAATGTTTCTCAACATATCTGTTGTCGAGGTAACGCATTCTGTTCGATATATTGTTGTAGGTTTTGCGATATTCTTTTACCTGTATTATTTTACCCGTCCTATCCATAATATAATCGTCGTCGTTAAACATACGGTATCTTTGACCGTGCCGCAAAATGCGTATATCTGCAACGTTGTCGTATGTAGGTATATCGTCGATATTGAATGTAAAACGGTTGAGTATTTTACCCTTATCGTCAAGCAAGATATAGTCGTCGCCGAGCCTTAACTGCGGGAATTTTTGTAACACGCGGGGTAGAGTATATTCCCTCCAATCAGACGTGTACGGCTCAATCTGCCATCCGTTTTGTGTGAGATAGTATACTGTATTATCGACACGACACGCTAAATTATATTTGAATAGATTTTTAACGTACGTGCCGTTTTTAGCCAACAATTCCTCGATAGGTGGGGCTTGATAATGGTCTATAACTTCTACAAAGTTGTCTGTAACCGTCCAGATGTCGGTTATACTGTCGAACGAGGATTTTTCTCTCGGTCGCGAGAGTTTGAGCGTCCGCTTACCGTAAGATGTGTCTATATCAAACACGATTGCCGTCGTGCCTATCCACTTATCCATAGAGTTATTCCACATCATTTTGGTTTCGCAGGCGTATCCTAACGCTATCTTTTTATATCCTTGCCTTTCGAGTTCGTCATGGTCTACAATGCGTACAATGTCGCCCACTTTTACTTTACATTCTTTCATAATAATTATTCCTTATAAAATATATTATATTTCCAAGTCTGTCAATATAACTAACTTGTCGTCTTTCGTGTATGGTGTATACTCCGTTGCAAAGCGGCTATCGAACTCGCTGTGTAGCGGTGCATATTTATGTGTATGCGGGTTTTCTCGCATTAAATGATATTGTGCAGGTCTACCACGATAAGCGTTAAGTAACGGGGCATCCCAAGTATCGGTTGCCGAGAATAACGCAACTCGTGTTTGTTGTCGTTCCTCTTCTGTTGGAAATAACGTGGTAAGTTGAGAAATCAATTCTTTAACTGTGATTGCTTGTTTCAATATGCTGTATATACTCCTTTGTTCTGTTTTTCAACATCTGTTAGTTGTTTTTTAACGATTTTTATTTCTATCGTCGGATATTTATGACGTTCTTCTGCAACGAGAGGCATAATGCAACCGTTAAGTAATACGTAACAAACGTTTGGGAATATATTTTTTCCGTCAACTTCTACGGCAACGACGTTCGTTAAATGACCATCGCAATCACATTCTGTGAGTATGAGAAATGACCCTTCGACACCTTTAACTGTTCCAAAAGGGTTCACACCACCGAACGCCATCGAGCGGGATTTCAACGCTGTTGCCGCAGAACTTTTACCGAACGCTACGGCGAGTGAATTAGTTTTGCTCGCAATGGCTTGTGTGTATGGAGCGGTTGCGATAGCGATCGAAGAATACCCGTTTGCAATGGCAGTGTCGCATAGGGTTTTAGCGTGAACGAGGTCTATGTATTTATCTGTTGTGATAGTATCATAAGGCATTTTGATTTTGCTCCTTTTTTATGTGAAAATTAGGAATTATTCTACGTGTGGTATATATAATCCTTTCGCTTCTGCGGCTGATTTGTCTAATTCTTTCAAGTTAGTTGTTACTTCTACTATCGGATATTTATTACGGTCTTCAATATACGCGGGCTGAATACAACCTTTCTGAAATGTGTAACATACATCAGGTTTTATCAAAATACCGTCAACTTTTACAGTTATTACGTTATTCAGATGTCCATATGAGTCCCAATCTGTAAGAACAAGCCACGACCCGACGACACCTTTTACAACTGTAAAGTTGCTGCCTGCGTTACCGATAGCCATAGTTTGGGGTTGAGCAGCGATTGCAGCCGTTTCGTCGCCGATTGCGATAGCAACTGCATCTTTATAGTTTGCTCGTGCTTGTGAGCCTACTCCCGCCGCAATAGCGACTGACCTATTGCCCGTTGCTATCGCATTGTCGGCAAACTTTGGTGCGATAACGACATCTTCAATTTTGGTTGTTTCGATAATTTCGTAAGGCATTTTAATTTTACTCCTTTTTTAGGAATGATTCTTAAAATTGAAGAAAAATTTCAACTTTTTGAAAAAGTTTCAATAAAAATTTCAATTTTGCAATTATTTTTTAGGATAATTTTATTGTGAATATTGAATTATTATATATATTTTATACGCATTTGTACTATGATAGGATAATTTTGTGGTAAAAATGCGGTTTTAGCGATATTTCAATTGTGTATTGTAATAAAGTTGAAATTTTTTGCAAAAAATCGTAAACTCTATATAAA
>ERZ1034992.134-NODE-134-length-45689-cov-12.650436_pt1 | contig 45689 bp, 41 predicted proteins | sample MGYA00520695_ERZ1034992 | MGnify/ENA primary metagenome ERZ1034992 (study PRJEB33766, sample SAMN09781778) | gut metagenome | biome: gut microbiome | host: Homo sapiens | place: Madagascar | study: EMG produced TPA metagenomics assembly of the PRJNA485056 data...
GCGGCTTAATTCATTGTTTTGTTTTGATTTTTAAACCGGATAAGACTGCTTTAAACGGGTGAATGGTGGAGGCGGCGGGTTTCGAACCCGCGTCCAGAAGTCCTCTACAGACAGTTCTACATATTTAGCGTTGTCATTTGATTTGATCCGGCTGACGCGGATACGCACGCTTCAGACGGACGAGTTACCTTGAATTTAACCTCTTGTCCGGTAACGCAACGTGAGGCGATTTCCTGTCAATGACCCTGCGCGCCTTTCGGCCTGCCCCAGGAAAGAAACAGTGCAGGGATAGCCGGGATTAAGCGGCTAATGCGTAACTTTTATCGTTAGCGTTTACTTTTTTCTGGATGGATTTACGAGGGCTCCAGTCCTCGATATGCCCTGTTCTGCTTTGCAACCCCTGTCGAATCCAAATCGCCCCCATGTTTATGAAGAGTTTCGGCTTTTTGTGAACAGAAAAGTGTGAAGCAATTTATAATTATACATTTTATTGGGCGTTTTATCTGATTTAATTCGTATTTCGGTAAATAAACGCGGAAATTTTTAGCTGATCGATTTTTGATGACCATGACTGTTCAATCCGGTTCGGGAGATCCGGTTGTTGCTGAAGAAGCGATATCGGAATCCAAAGACGCTTTATCGAAAAAAATAGCGCATGAGGTTGCGCGACGTCGGACATTCGGCATTATTTCCCACCCTGACGCAGGTAAAACAACATTGACGGAAAAACTGTTGCTGTTTTCAGGGGCAATCCAGCTGGCCGGTACGGTCAAGGCACGCAAGAGTGCACGGCATGCGACATCCGACTGGATGGAAATCGAGAAACAGAGGGGGATTTCAGTCGCCAGTTCCGTTATGCAGTTTGAGTATCGCGACCATATCATCAATTTGCTTGATACTCCCGGGCATCAGGATTTTTCTGAAGATACTTACCGCGTGCTGACAGCTGTCGATACGGCATTGATGGTCATTGATGCCGCGCGTGGTGTGGAAGCGCAAACGATCAAGCTGCTGGATGTCTGCCGGATGAGAAATACACCGATTCTTACATTCATGAACAAGCTTGATCGTGAAGCACGGGATTCTCTGGAATTGCTCGATGAAGTCGAAACGGTTCTGAAAATCCGTTGTGCGCCGATTACCTGGCCGATCGGAATGGGCAAGAATTTCAGAGGGGTTTATCACCTTTTGAATGATGAGATCATGTTATTTTCTCCCGGCAATGAAAAAGCGGATCAGACTTTTGAAGTCATCAAGGGAATAGACAATCCACGACTGACGGATATGTTCCCGATGGAAATGGAACAGCTGAAGATGGAAGTCGAGCTGGTCAAGGGGGCTTCGAATCCGTTTGTTCTGGAAGAATTTCTTTCCGGGTCACTGACGCCTGTTTTTTTTGGCTCGGCAATCAATAATTTCGGTGTGCGTGAAGTGCTCAATGCTCTTCTGGATTGGGCGCAACCTCCACTTGGACGGGATGCGACAGTCCGGAAAGTGCAACCGACCGAACCGGCGTTTTCCGGTTTTGTTTTCAAGATTCAGGCGAATATGGATCCGGCACATCGTGATCGCATTGCTTTTTTGCGTGTCTGTTCGGGACGGTTCGAGAAAGGGATGCGTCTTAAACATTTGAGACTGAACAGGGAAATCAAGGTGTCCAGTGTGGTCACTTTTATGGCTTCTTCGCGGGAACAGGTTGAAGAGGCCTATGCCGGCGATATTATCGGTTTGCCGAATCACGGCAACATGCAGATCGGAGACAGTTTTTCCGAAGGTGAGGCATTGCAGTTTACCGGTATTCCCTTTTTCGCGCCGGAAATTTTCCGCAGTGTCCGCATACGTAATCCTCTCAAAGTCAAACAGTTGCACAAAGGATTGCAGCAGCTCGGAGAAGAAGGAGCCGTTCAGGTATTCAGACCGGTATTGGGCAGTGATCTGATTCTGGGGGCGGTGGGGGTATTGCAGTTCGAAGTAGTCGCCAGTCGCCTGATGAATGAATATGGCGTCGATGCCGTTTTTGAGGGGACCAGCATTACCAGTGCTCGCTGGGTAACGGCCGATGACAAAAAAGTGCTTTCGGATTTTGAAAAATCTCTGGCCCATAATATCGCCTATGATGCGGCAGGCAATCTGACTTATCTGGCGACTTCAGGAGTCAATCTGAGGCTGACGGAAGAAAGATGGCCCAAGCTGGCATTTCATGCCACGCGAGAGCATTCGGCTTCTCTCAACTGACCGGGGTGTTCCTGGGCGGAATGGCCAGATGGCGTATGATCCTGCATGGATTTCCTGCCGCGAGAACATGGGACGGGACATTACGGGTGACGACGCTTCCGGAACCGATCGTTGTGCCACGGCCTATGGTAATCCCTGCATTGATGATCGTTCCGCCACCGATCCAGACGTCGTCTTCTATGATGACGGAAAATGCATTTTCCAGTCCCTGTTTTCGCAGTTCAGGGTCCAGTGGATGATTGGCCGTGTAAATATGGACATTAGGTCCCAGAAATACATGGTTGCCAATGCGTATTTCGGCGCAGTCCAGAAAAACGCAGTTTGTATTGGCGTAGAAGTGATGGCCGATATGCAGGTTATAGCCGTAGTCGCAATGGAAGGGCGGAACGATTTCGACATCCGGTTCGCAGGAACCCAGAAGATTTTCGAGAATCTCCAATCTGGCTTTTGTCGCTTCAGGCGGTAAATTGTGGTAGGCCCGTGTTTTCGAGATGGCATGATCACGGTCCCGTTTCAAAACAGGGTCATTCGAGTAATAAAGTTGTCCTGAAAGCATTTTTTCTTTTTCAGTCAGTCCGGCCATGTTTTTTCCTTTATAAGCTGGTCAATGTGATTGTTCCCAGAAAGCGTTGATGGCGGAAACGGCGGCAAGACCTGCCGTTTCGGTTCTCAGTATTCTGGGGCCCATTGATAGGAAAATGACACCGTTTTGACGTGCCAGTTCCTCCTCTTCCGGTGAAAAGCCACCTTCCGGACCGATCAGCAATACTATATCGTGAGGTGCCTGTCTGGTTGTCCAGGATGCAAGGGATTCGTGGGCACGGGGGCTGAACATGACGGTTGGCAACCTGGAAAAGGTTTGTATGCAATCGCCGAAATCGACTGGCCGTGCAATATTTAACAGACGGTTTCTTCCGCATTGCTGTGAAGCGGAAACAACGATCGATTGCCATCGCGACAGCCGTTTTTCGATCCGGTCTGCGTTGAGCCGGACAACAGAGCGCCGGGTCGCGACAGGTATGATTTCCTGAACGCCCAGTTCGACGGCTTTTTCAATGATCCAGTCCATTTTTCCGGCTTCGGGAATGCCTTGTGCCAGTGTTATCCTGTAAGGAAGTTCAATTTCCCGTTGAGAAAAAGAAACGATTTCCGCACGGATCAGTTGGCGTTCTGCGCCGACAATTCTGGCCTGATATTCACCCCCTTTGCCATTGAAAAACGTAATGCCATCACCTGTGGATAAACGCAACACCATGATGTGTCTTGCAATGTCTTTGGGGAGATCAATACTTGTTCCGACGGTTAGCGGGAAATCATAGAAAAGACGGGTCATATCAAATCGAAGCCGGTAGATTGATTTTAATCTGGATAACACTCTCTGATAGAATACAAGGAAAAGCCCGGTTGGCATAATCATCTATCCGTTATGCCTTTTACACTTTCATTGATTTGGCAGCTATGAACAATACATTACCTGTTACGAAAATGGCCAACGCTATCCGTGCGCTGGCGATGGATGCAGTTCAAAAAGCGAATTCCGGACATCCCGGCATGCCGATGGGTATGGCCGATATCGCTGTGGCATTATGGTCCGGGCACTATCGACATAATCCGGCCAATCCACACTGGTTCAATCGGGACCGTTTCATTTTATCGAACGGTCATGGTTCAATGCTCCAGTATGCCCTGTTACATCTGACCGGCTACGATTTGTCGATGGAAGATATCAGGCAGTTCCGCCAGTTCCATTCCAAAACTCCGGGGCATCCGGAAGTTCATGTGACTCCGGGAGTCGATACAACAACCGGTCCGTTGGGACAAGGTATCTCCAATGCGGTCGGTATGGCTTTGGCCGAAAAATTGCTGGCACAAGAGTTCAATCGTCCCGGATTCAGCATCGTCGATCACTATACTTATGTCTTTCTCGGAGATGGTTGTCTGATGGAGGGGGTTTCCCATGAATCCTGTTCGCTGGCAGGAACATGGAAACTGAACAAGCTGATCGCCCTGTATGATGACAACAGTATATCGATTGACGGAAACGTCAAGGGGTGGTTCACGGATAACACTCCGGAACGTTTTGAAGCTTATGGATGGAATGTCATTCGTGACGTGAACGGTCATGATGTAGCCGCTGTTGATGCGGCAATTGTTGCCGCGCAGCAATCCGACAAACCGACGCTGATTTGTTGCAAGACAGTTATCGGAAAAGGATCTCCCAACAAGGCCGGGTTGAACAAGGCACATGGTTCTCCGCTGGGAGACGAGGAAATTGCGGCGACCCGCAAGGCCATTGGCTGGGATTATCCTCCGTTTGTGATTCCGGAAGATGTGTATGAGGCATGGGATGCCCGCAAAAAGGGAAATCAGCTCGAATCGGCGTGGAATGATCTTTTTGTGAAATACAGTGAAAAATATCCCGCAGAAGCCAGTGAACTGATGCGCCGTATTTCCGGTGAGCTGCCTTCCGGTTTCGAGGAAACCGTCCGCGGTTATATCGCCGATTGTGTCGCCAGAAAAGAAAATATCGCTACCCGCAAGGCCAGCCAGAATGCCATCGAAGCGCTTGCTCCGGGGTTACCCGAGTTTCTGGGGGGATCGGCAGATCTGACAGGGTCGAATCTGACGAACTGGAAAGAGAGCGTCGCCATTCGCGGCGGCCAGACGGGCAATTACATCAATTACGGTGTCCGCGAGTTCGGTATGTCTGCCATTATGAATGGTATTGTTCTTCATGGCGGATTCATTCCGTTTGGCGGTACATTCCTGACATTTTCGGATTATTGCCGCAATGCGATCAGAATGTCGGCGCTGATGCAGATAGGAACGATCTACGTGTTCACGCATGACTCTATCGGGGTCGGCGAAGACGGACCGACCCATCAACCGATTGAACAGATTGCCAGTCTGAGACTGATTCCCGGACTGGAAAACTGGCGTCCGTGCGATACTGTTGAAACGGCGGTTGCGTGGGGAAGCGCTGTCAGAAACCGCAAGGTTCCAAGTGTCCTGATCCTTTCGCGCCAGAATCTTCCGTATTTCGAGCGGACACAGGAACAGATCGACAATATCGGCAGGGGAGCCTATGTGCTGAGAGATGCACCGGATGCGAAAATCGTTCTGATCGCGACAGGTTCGGAAGTCGATTTGGCTATGAAGTCGGCAGAGGAGCTGGCCCGGAAGAATATTCCCGCCAGGGTGGTATCCATGCCTTGTGCCGATGTATTCGACAGGCAGGATGCGCTTTACCGGAATGCGGTTCTTCCGACCGGATTGCCAAGGGTGGCGATTGAGGCGGCAGCTTCGGATTACTGGCGCAAATATGTCGGTCTCGATGGGGATATCGTCGGGATGGAAACCTTCGGTGAATCCGCTCCGGCGGGGATTCTTTTCAAGCATTTCGGCTTCACGGTAGATCATGTCGTGTCGAAGGTCGAAGCGGTTTTGAGTAAATAATAAATATTCGATGCGGACTTTTACAAAGAGTCCGCGTATCTACAATTGGCTTTTTAAACATTCAGGAGTTAATTTATGGCTATTCGCGTGGCAATCAATGGTTACGGTCGTATCGGGAGAAATGTTCTTCGTGCCCATTATGAATATGGCAAGCGGCATGATATTGAAATCGTTGCTATCAACAATCCCGGCGAGATCGAAACAATTGCACTCCTGACCAAGTACGATACGGCTCATGGCAAGTTTCCAGCCGAGGTTTCGTTCGAAGGCAATGAACTGATTGTCAATGGCGACAGAATTCGTGTGACTGGTGAACGGGATCCAGGAGCGCTTCCCTGGAAAGAGCTGGGTGTTGATGTCGTTCTGGAATGTACCGGTCTTTTCACATCCAAGGCAGCCGCATCCGCCCACTTGCGTGCGGGAGCCAAAAAGGTCGTCATTTCCGCTCCGGGAGGCAAGGATGTGGATGCGACCGTCGTCTATGGTGTCAACCAGAATGTTCTGAAGGCAAGCGATACGGTCATTTCGAATGCTTCCTGTACGACCAATTGCCTGGCTCCGGTTGCATTGGCATTGAACGAAGGGCTTGGAATCGTTGACGGGTTGATGACGACCGTTCATTCCTATACCAACGATCAGGTTCTGACCGATGTCTATCATCGTGATCCCAGACGGGCCCGCGCCGCAGGGCTGAATATCATTCCGACCCGGACAGGCGCTGCGGCTGCCGTGGGTCTTGTTCTTCCGGAACTGAATGGCAAGCTGGACGGTTTCGCTATTCGTGTCCCGACAATCAATGTTTCTGTTGTTGATCTGACATTCAATGCGTCGCGCAAGACTTCGGTTGAAGAAGTCAATGAAGTCGTGAAAAAGGCCTCGGAAGGCAAGCTGAAAGGTATTCTGGCTTATAACGTTGAACCTCTGGTGTCGTCTGATTTCAATCACAATCCGGCATCCAGTATTTTCGATGCCACGCAAACCCGGGTTGTGGATGGATCGCTGGTGAAAATCCTTTCCTGGTATGACAACGAGTGGGGATTCAGCTGTCGTATGCTGGATACCACGGTAGCGCTCTGGAACGCAAAATAAGTCGCAGGCAGTTTTTGGGAACTCTGAGGCGCTCTTTTTCAGGGCGCCTTTTTTTTCAGGTCTGAATCATTGCTGTTGCCACAGTTTCGGTATTTTTAAAATGAAAAAAACGCTATCTGAAAGATGGCGTTGTCGTATCGAGAAAATGGAGGAGGTATTATGGTTACGCGAGAAGATGTTCTTTCCGCTTTTCAGTTCCGGCATGCTACCAAGAAGTTCGACGAAACAAAAAAGATTTCCGATCAGGATTTCAATGTCATTCTCGAAGCCGGCCGTCTGTCTCCCAGTTCCTTTGGTTTTGAGCCCTGGCGGTTCGTCGTCATTCAGAATACCCAGTTGAGAAATGAACTGAGGACGGTAACCTGGGGAGCGCAGGGACAATTGCCCACAGCGAGCCATTATGTGGCCATACTCTGTCTTAAGGATGGTATGAGGTATGATTCTTCCCATGTGACCCACATGATGCGCGACATCCAGCATCTTTCTCCGGAAATGATGGAAAAGAAAAGGGAACGTTTCCGTGAATTCCAGAGGGAAAACGGTATTCTGGAAACACCGAAAGCCTTGTTCGACTGGGCGGTGAAACAGTCATATATTGCATTGGGCAACATGATGACCGCTGCAGCATTGCTGGGTATCGATTCATGTGCCATCGAGGGAGGAAATATGTCGGCTATTGAAAAAATACTGGCAGAACATCGGTTGCTGGATAATGGCCGGTATGGTTTGGCCGTTATGGTTGCCTTCGGTTACCGCCTGAATGAACCGTCTGAAAAGACAAGACAACCGCCTGAAGAAGTTGTTTTCTGGGTTGACTGAAAAACAGGTTGTGCTTTTTTCCGGGCACAACCTGTTGGCGGTCAGAGTACGTAGCGCGACAGGTCTTCGTTGGCGGACAAGGCTTCCAGTCGTTCATTGACGTAATCCTTGTCGATGGTCAATGTGCCGTTGTAATTGACAGCGGTGAATGAGATTTCTTCAAGCAGTCTCTCCATGACGGTATACAGTCTTCGGGCACCGATATTTTCGGTGCGTTCATTGACGGTATAGGAGATCTCGGCCAATCGCCTGATGGCTTCGTCGTTGAATTCCAGCTGCATGCCTTCTGTTGCCAGAAGTGCCTTGTACTGGGAAATAAGGCTGGCTTCCGTGCTGGTCAGGATCTGCTCGAAATCTTCGATGGACAGTGATTCGAGTTCGACCCGGATCGGGAAACGGCCCTGCAATTCCGGAATGAGATCGGAGGGTTTCGCCAGTTGAAAAGCACCGGATGCAATGAAAAGAATATGATCGGTTTTGATCATGCCGTATTTCGTGTTGACCGTCGTTCCCTCGACCAGAGGTAACAAGTCGCGTTGAACACCGGCACGCGATACATCCGCGCCGCTGATTTCCGATCGTGAAGCGATCTTGTCGATTTCATCCAGGAAAACGATTCCGTTCTGTTCGACGTTCGCAATGGCTTTCTGGCGCAATTCATCTTCATTGATCAGTTTTGCGGCTTCTTCCTCGATAATCAGCTTGATCGCTTCCCGGATTTTGACTTTGCGGCTTTTCTTGCGGCCGCTGCCCAGTCCGGAAAACATGGATTTGATCTGTTCGGTCATTTCTTCCATACCGGGAGGGGCCATGATTTCCATATGCGGACCGGAGTCTGCTACCTCGATCTCGATTTCCCTGTCGTCCAGCGATCCTTCACGCAGTTTTTTCCGAAAGACCTGACGGGTATTGTCGCCGGATGAGGTCGGCTGGTCGTTCGATCCGAATCCGAAGTCTCTGGGCGGTGGAATGAGAATGTTAAGTATCCGGTCTTCCGCAGCATCGACAGCCTTGGAACGGACTTTGATCATTTCGGCTTCACGGGTCTGTTTGATGCCGATATCGACAAGATCACGGATGATGGTATCGACATCGCGTCCGACATAACCGACTTCCGTGAATTTGGTCGCTTCGATTTTGATGAACGGAGCATCGGCCAGTCGTGCAAGACGGCGTGCGATTTCTGTCTTGCCGACCCCCGTCGGGCCGATCATCAGAATGTTTTTCGGTGTGATTTCATGCCGGAGCGGTTCGGCGACCTGCTGACGGCGCCAGCGGTTACGCAAAGCGACAGCGACGGCACGTTTGGCTTTGGATTGTCCAACGACATGTTTGTCCAGTTCGGTGACAATCTCTTGAGGAGTCAAATTCATGGTTTGTTTTTCGGATGAAAAATAGAAAATGAAGATGGTGAAAATCAGTCCAGTGTTTCGATGATATGAGACTGGTTGGTGTAAATGCAAAGGTCTCCGGCGATCGCGAGCGATTTTGCGACGATTTCGGCGGGAGTCAGTTCAGTATTGCGTTGAAGAGCCAGTGCGGCAGACTGGGCATACGGACCACCCGAGCCGATTGCTCCGACTCCTTCTTCCGGTTCAAGTACATCGCCGTTTCCTGTAATGACCAGGGTGGATTCCCTGTCGGCGACCAGAAGCATGGCTTCGAGACGTCTCAACATGCGGTCGGTCCTCCAGTCTTTGGCAAGCTCAACGGATGAACGCAAAAGATTGCCCTGGTGTTTTTCGAGTTTTGCCTCGAATCGTTCAATTAATGTGAATGCATCTGCCGTACCCCCGGCAAATCCTGCCAGTACTCTTCCGTTGTAGAGCTTGCGGACTTTTCTGGCCGTACCCTTGATAACGATATTACCGAGTGTGACCTGTCCATCCCCGCCCAGCGCCACCTGATTGCCGCGACGGACGGATACGATGGTTGTCCCGTGAAATTGTTCCATATGATTCCCTAAAGTGTAATCGGACGTGCGAAAAAATACTTTTATGCCATTTGCCTCAAATGGGGACTGGTTTGCCAATTACAAGAGTCGCCCGGCTGTGCAATTCTGTAGTTTACCCCGAACTTCATCATATGGGACTGACTTCTCGCTGTTATAATGGCACCCCTTGTTTTTTCCATGAATGCGTTATGTCGAATGATGCCTTTGCCAAACTGAATGCCCAGCAATATGAAGCGGTCCACTATATGGATGGCCCCTGTCTGGTTCTGGCCGGGGCCGGTTCCGGAAAAACGCGTGTCATTACGCAGAAAATCGCTCATATGATAGGCAGTGGCCAGTATGAAGCCAGAAACATTGCGGCATTGACCTTTACCAACAAGGCGGCGGCAGAAATGCAGGAACGGATTTCACGCTTGCTGAGAGAGCCCTCTGACGCTTCACAGTTGACGATTTCGACTTTCCATTCTCTTGGTGTGAAGATTCTGCGGCAGGAAGCGAAAGAACTGAATCTCAAGGACCGTTTTTCCATTCTTGACAGTGATGACTGTTTTTCTCTGGTTCAGGATCTTGCCGTTACCACTGACAAACAGGTTATCCGCCGGATTCAGGGTACGATATCCTTGTGGAAAAACGGAATGGTCGATCCGGAAACCGCTTTGAAAAGTGCTGTGGATGATGAAGAAGCACAGGCTGCACGCATATACCGGAATTATGTGGCGACGCTTTCCGCTTATCAGGCGGTGGATTTCGATGATCTCATCCGGTTGCCGGTCGAGCTGTTCCGTTCCAGTGACAGGGTACGTGAAAAATGGCAAAGACGATTGCGTTATTTGCTGGTGGACGAATATCAGGATACGAATACCTGCCAGTATGAGCTGGTCAAATTGCTGGTATCGGGAATCGGAAAAAAACCGATGTTCACTGCCGTGGGAGATGACGATCAGGCCATTTATGCATGGCGTGGTGCGACGATCGAGAATCTGAAAACCCTGCAGAAAGATTTCAGCGATCTTAAAGTGATCAGACTGGAACAGAATTATCGTTCTTCCATGAGGATTCTTCAGGCGGCCAATGCCGTGATCGGTAATAATCCGAAATTGTTCGAAAAAAAACTGTGGTCCGATCATGGTCTGGGCGAACCGGTTGAAACACTGGCCATGTCGGATGAGGAACAGGAAGCGGAACAGGTTGTCATGCTTTTATCGGCTCACAAGTTCGAACGGCGGGCCAGATTTTCGGACTATGCCATTCTTTACCGGGGGAATTATCAGGCCCGTATATTCGAAACGGCATTGAGGCGGGAAAATATTCCTTACACCATTTCGGGGGGGCAAAGCTTTTTCGCCCGTGCCGAAATCCGGGATATCATCAGTTATTTACGGCTGATTGCCAATCTGGATGACGATCCGGCTTTTATCCGGGCTGTCACCACACCTCGTCGCGGTGTCGGACAATCCACTCTCGAGACGCTGGGGGCTTTTGCCGGACAGTGGCAGTGTTCATTGTTTGAAGCGGTATACAAGGGGGGGCTGGAAGCCAAGTTGTCTCCCCGCCAGCTGGGACCACTGCGTGGTTTTTGTGATTTTATTAACGGGATTGAGGAAAGGGCAAGTCGTCCCGGGTTATCGGCCAAAGGCGAAAATGCTGCGGCACTGCTGGATGAGCTGATGCACGAAATAGCCTATGAAACCTATCTTTACGATAATTTCGACGAAAGAACGGCCAAAAACAAATGGCAAAATGTTCTTGAATTTACAAACTGGCTGAAAGAAAAAAGCAAAGGCGGCAAACTGGAAGACGGCCCGGAAAAAAGTCTTCTCGAGCTGACACAAATGGTTGCCCTGATGACTATGCTGGAAGGCAGGGACGAGGAGCCTGATGCGGTTCATCTTTCGACATTGCATGCCGCCAAAGGTCTCGAGTTTCCACATGTTTTCCTGGTCGGGGTGGAAGAAGGCATTTTACCCCATCTGGGTGATCCGGATATGCCAGCCGATCAGCTTGCTGTCCGGATTCAGGAAGAACGCAGACTGATGTATGTCGGCATAACCCGTGCACAAAGGACATTGCATGTTTCCTGGTGCAAAAAACGGAAAAAGGCTCGGGAAGTTATCCAATGCGAACCGTCGCGGTTCATCGGGGAAATGAAGCTGAATGAAGAAGTTGCTGTTCCCCTGGAGACAGAAGTGTTGACACCGAAGGCAAGATTGGCCAATCTGAAAGCGCTGCTGCAGAAACCGAAACTGGCCTGATTGGGTTTTGATGCTGTTTTGTTTGAAATTTGCCGGAAAAGAAAATGGAAGAACGTCTTATCGATCTTGAAATCCGTATTACGCGTCAGGAAGACATGATTGATGAACTGAACAAAACAGTTTATCAACAACAATTGAAAATCGACAATTTCGAAGCGATACTGAAAGAGATGGCTTCCCGTATTGTGGAACTGGAAAACGACAATCCCCTCAACGAAAAACCGCCTCATTATTGATTACAATCTCGACGGAACATATATGTCTACAGAACAAGATAAACTGCTTTACGCGAAAATCAATCTGGAAACGGCACAGATACCGTGGAAAGAACTGGAGCGTTTCTTTGCCGGTGGCATGGTTATTTCTGTTGACGAGAATGTCGATATGATTCAGGTCGCGCAATGGATGGCTTCCGATGATGTGGCGGCTATTTCCTGTATGCTGGAAAAAAAAGAGATACAGAAGGTAACCGACGATCAGGCACGTATATGGTCCGATTCGGATGCCATGCTATGGGCTGTTGTCGTCAAACCATGGATTCTCGTGCAGCAGAGAAGAAGCTGACAGAGAGTAATGCCGTCTTTGATGGTGTAATTTTTATGGATGATCATGAGTATTCGATTAATCGTCGGGCTTGGGAATCCGGGTGCCGAATATGAGCAGACACGTCATAATGCGGGTTTCTGGTTTCTCGACAATCTTGAAAATTCTGATATGCGCTGGCAGAAGGAAGCCAAATTTTCGGCCCTGGTCTCGAAAATAAGGATAAACAGTCATGATGTCTGGCTGATGAAACCTCAGACATTCATGAACCGTTCCGGTCTGGCAGTCGGTGCCATGGCCCGTTTTTTCAAAATGGCACCGGAAGAAATTCTGGTCGTTCATGACGAGCTGGATATCGCTCCCGGTATTGCGAAACTGAAACGTTCCGGTTCCACAGGCGGGCATAACGGTCTGAAAGATATTGCTTCAGCGTTGGGTACGCAGAATTTTTGGCGTTTGCGTCTTGGTATTGGTCATCCCCGCTCACAGAATCTGAAGTCACCTGTTATCGATTATGTGCTCCAGCGTCCCCGGCGTGAAGATCAGGACAGGATAGATGATGCGATCGGACGCGCAATACATGTCATTCCCCTACTGTGTGACGGTCAGTTCGATAAAGCCATGAAAGAACTGCATACAGTCGAAAAATAATCCATCAATAAAAAAACCGCCTCATGGCGGTTTTTTTATTGAACACCGGCTGTCAGTTATACATTTCATTTAACAGGGACATGACAGAATCACCGGTATTGATCCGTTTGAGTGTTTCGGCCAGCAGTTCGGCACAGGAAAGCTGACGGATTTTCGGACATTGTCTTGCCGCATCGGATAAAGGAATGGTATCGGTCACAACCAGTTCATCCAGTGAAGAAGCGGTAATTCTCTTGACGGCCGGACCGGAAAGGACCGGATGGGTGCAATAGGCAACGACCATCTTGGCTCCTCTTTCTTTCAGTGCCTCGGCCGCCTGGGTCAGCGTACCGGCGGTATCGACCATGTCATCCATGATCACACAGTTTCTGCCTTCCACATTGCCGATGATGTTCATGACCTCGGATTCGTTCGGCCGTGGACGGCGCTTGTCGATGATCGACAGGTCGCAATGCAGATGTTCTGCCAGTGCTCTGGCACGGACGACTCCTCCGATATCGGGGGAGACGACCAGAAGATCCTTGTAGTTTTTCTTCTGGAGATCCTTCAGAAGGATGGGAGAAGCATAAATATTGTCGACAGGGATATCGAAAAAGCCCTGAATCTGATCGGCATGGACATCCATGATCAGGACGCGGTCGACGCCGATGCCCTCGAGGATATTGGCGATAACGCGTGCGGAAATGGCGACACGGGTGGAACGTGGACGACGATCCTGACGGGCGTAACCGAAATAAGGGATACAGGCGGTAATGCGTTCAGCGGAGGCGCGCTTCAATGCATCGACCATCAGGATGATTTCCATCAGGTTGTCATTGGTGGGAGCGCAAGTGGACTGAATGACGAAAACATCCTTGCCGCGGACATTTTCATTGATTTCGACAGTAGTTTCACCATCGGAGAATTTGGAAACGAAAGCCTTGCCGAGAGGGATACCGAGTTTGCTGGCTACCTTGGCGGCCAATGCCGGATTGGCATTGCCAGTGAAAATCATTAAATTGCTGTCGGACATGAATTTCCTGCGACGATCTCGTTACTGGGTTAAAAGTCACATAACGTCTAACGAATCCCGTTGTGTCACTTGCCGACAATATTTCATTGTAAGCACGCCTGGCGGCGGGCGCTGCGAAGTGGGTGGCAGGGGAAGAAGGATTCGAACCCTCGAATGCCGGAATCAGAATCCGGTGCCTTAACCAGCTTGGCGATTCCCCTGCTGAAAATTCAGATCGCTATTATAACCGAAAAATTCAGGCGCTTGGTATCGCAATTCAACAAAAAAAGAGCCTGTCAGCGATGACAGGCTCTTTTGTGTTGCAAAAATTACTCTTTTGTTTCAGCATCTGCTGCCGGAGCGGCTTCTTCGGATACTTCTTCTTCGGATTCCGCGACATTGGCGACGGTAGCCGTAACGATTGGCTGGGATTCGTCATGCGATGTTGCAGATACACCTTCCGGAAGTTTCAGATCGGCAAGGTGAATAGCTTGTCCGACATCCAGATTGGCCAGATCGACTTCGATGAAGGAAGGCAGGTGGGCAGGAAGGCATGAAATTTCCAGTTCGGTCGTTGCATGATGAACGATACCTGTCTTGGCTGCCGGAGAAGTTTCTTCATTGATGAAGTGGAGCGGAACCTTGACAGTGATTTTCTGGTTGGCGTCAACGCGCTGGAAATCCACATGCAGGACAACCGGTTTGTATGCGTGAACCTGAAAGTCGCGCAGCAGAACCTTTTCTTCCTTGCCGTCGATTTCCAGATCGAGAATGGAGGAATGGAATGCTTCTCTTTTCAGGGCGTAGAAAAGGGCATTGTGATCCAGTTTGATGTTGACAGGTTCGCTGTTGCCACCGTAAACGATTCCTGGTGCCATACCAGCAGCACGCAGGCGGCGGCTCGCTCCGGTCCCTATCTCTGCTCTTGTGTATGCTACAACTTTCATTTAAATACTCCAGTAAAAGTAAGGTCCCTGACCTTTTGTTGAAAAAAGCCTCCGCGACCAGAGGCTTCGCTTGAATACGTTTTGCCAGACAATCAGAGAGGGTATGCCTCATTGAATAAAGACATGACGGAATTGCCTGTACTGATCCGTTTGAGTGTTTCGGCCAGCAGTTCGGCACAGGAAAGCTGACGGATTTTCGGACATTGTCTTGCCGCATCGGATAAAGGAATGGTATCGGTCACAACCAGTTCATCCAGTGAAGAAGCGGTAATTCTCTTGACGGCCGGACCGGAAAGGACCGGATGGGTGCAATAGGCAACGACCATCTTGGCTCCTCTTTCTTTCAGTGCCTCGGCCGCCTGGGTCAGCGTACCGGCGGTATCGACCATGTCATCCATGATCACACAGTTTCTGCCTTCCACATTGCCGATGATGTTCATGACCTCGGATTCGTTCGGCCGTGGACGGCGCTTGTCGATGATCGACAGGTCGCAATGCAGATGTTCTGCCAGTGCTCTGGCACGGACGACTCCTCCGATATCGGGGGAGACGACCAGAAGATCCTTGTAGTTTTTCTTCTGGAGATCCTTCAGAAGGATGGGAGAAGCATAAATATTGTCGACAGGGATATCGAAAAAGCCCTGAATCTGATCGGCATGGACATCCATGATCAGGACGCGGTCGACGCCGATGCCCTCGAGGATATTGGCGATAACGCGTGCGGAAATGGCGACACGGGTGGAACGTGGACGACGATCCTGACGGGCGTAACCGAAATAAGGGATACAGGCGGTAATGCGTTCAGCGGAGGCGCGCTTCAATGCATCGACCATCAGGATGATTTCCATCAGGTTGTCATTGGTGGGAGCGCAAGTGGACTGAATGACGAAAACATCCTTGCCGCGGACATTTTCATTGATTTCGACAGTAGTTTCACCATCGGAGAATTTGGAAACGAAAGCCTTGCCGAGAGGGATACCGAGTTTGCTGGCTACCTTGGCGGCCAATGCCGGATTGGCATTGCCAGTGAAAATCATTAAATTGCTGTCGGACATGAATTTCCTGCGACGATCTCGTTACTGGGTTAAAAGTCACATAACGTCTAACGAATCCCGTTGTGTCACTTGCCGACAATATTTCATTGTAAGCACGCCTGGCGGCGGGCGCTGCGAAGTGGGTGGCAGGGGAAGAAGGATTCGAACCTTCGCATGCAGGAATCAAAATCCTGTGCCTTAACCAGCTTGGCGATTCCCCTGCTGCATTTCATGCCGGTATTATAACCGAGCATCCTGAAAAACCCTATCATTCGCCTTTGTTATCAAGAAGATACTTCAGCGGATGATTCTGCAATCCCTGAACGACTCTGGTTTCCCATTTTACGGAAAGCTTGGCCGCTACCTCTTCTGCCTGCGTTTTGCTGGAAAAACGCGAAAAAACGCACGCTCCCGATCCTGTCATTCTGGCATTTCCGAACTTCTCCAGTTCGTTGATTGCACTGCCGATTTCAGGAAAAAGTCTTATCGCAACACCCTGCAAGTCATTTCTTCCGAAATGATCCAATCTTTCATAGAAACCGGGAAAGTCCGTCATTTTGATGGGTTCTGTATTTCTTGTCAATTCATTTGAACGGAAGATAAGCGCCGTAGGAACGGAAACAGGTGGTTTTATCACAACAAACCACCCGCCTGGCGTTTTTATCGGAGTCAGCTTTTCTCCGATACCTTCGGCAAAAGCATTCTCGCCCAACAAAAAAAAGGGAACGTCGGCGCCTAGCCGGATACCCATTTCGATCAGCTCCTGTGTGTCGAACCGGCAATTCCACAAGTAATTGAGAGCCATCAGTGTTGTGGCGGCATCGGAAGAACCGCCCCCGAGACCTCCGCCCACAGGGAGATTTTTTTCAATTTCAATATCGATTCCGGGAACATGCTTTCCTTTTTGTCCGAGAGCATTTTCCCGAAGAAGGTTTGCCGCACGAATGATCAAGTCGTCTTCTTCATTGATTTGCCCATTCCGGGTGATTCGTCTGATTTGTCCATCGTCACGACAAGTAAAATGCAGATAGTCGCAAAAGTCAGTCAGTTGGAAAACCGTTTCAAGAAGGTGATAACCATCCGGGCGTCGGCCGATCACATGAAGAAAGAGGTTCAGTTTGGCCGGAGCAGGACAATTGCGCAGTGACGCGGGTCTTGTTTTATCTAGAAGTGCCATTCATCTATAACCAGCTTGAGATTGATATCGACATCTGTGGAATCGCTACTGCCCTTGGTCAGGTTTATGCGTTTGGGCAGAGGCATGACCGGACCTTCAATCCAGGTGATGTAATCGATTTGCCATCCATCTCGGGTGATGACCTGTTTCGATTCAGGGGAAGCAATGAAAGGTTTTCCTTGCATGTCGGTCGCGCAACCCTGTAACCAGTCTTTCAGTCCGGTTACGGGAAGGGTCCATCCCAGTTCCGATTTGATCAGCTCTTCTGCATTTGCAGCGCTTCGGGGCGCTTTGTTGGGAGCGATGAAAGTGGTCAGTTGCGGGGTGATTTCAATTTTTGCCATGGACTGGCCAAGCGGCGAAAGCAGTGTAATGACGGTATAATCCGGTGCCTGTTTCCAGTCGAAACCGCCATGTAATGATTCTTCCTTGCCGTCGGCCTGATAGTGGATGGAAAAACGGCCTTTGACTCCGGCTTTTTCACTGCAGCTTCTTGGCGTGTCACTTGAAAAGATATTCAGCTTTTCCATGGACTGGAAACTTGAGCAGCCTGACAGCATGATGGAGAAAAGGAAAACGGCAAACATGCCGATTTTGTAGGGATGAAATGTTTTTTTCATGTAGTTTCCGAAAACAGGGAGAAATATTCTGCAGGAGATGCGGGATCGAATTGCCCGGAGCATTCTATATCAACAAATGATCCGGATTGTTAAATTATGTAAGGAATTCGTTTTTATTGTATTTTTGTTGATGGATCTACCTGTTTTCAAGTGAAATCATTCGTGAAACGATTAAATTGTTCTGATACTTCTTTTGCCGAAACACTGGTTGCGTGGCAAAAAAGGCATGGGCGTCATTCGCTCCCCTGGCAGAATACGCGGGATGCTTACAGGATCTGGCTGTCCGAGATAATGTTGCAACAGACACAGGTCGCAACGGTCATTCCATATTATTTGCGTTTTCTGGAGTCTTTTCCGGATGTTTTCACCCTGGCGGTTTGTCCGCTTGATGAGGTCATGAAGTATTGGAGCGGTCTCGGATATTATTCCAGAGCGAGGAATCTTCATAAATGCGCCCAGATTGTCGTCCGTGAATATGGCGGCGAGTTTCCTGCTGATCCGGCGGTTCTGGAAAAATTGCCCGGAATCGGAAAGTCCACGGCGGCGGCGATTGCTGTGTTTTCGTCCGGTGTCAGGGCTGCGATACTGGATGGCAATGTCGTCCGGGTTTTCTCGCGTGTCTTTGGTATAACGGATTCCCCGGAAAGAAAAGAAGGTAAAAAACGCTTGTGGAAACTGGCTTACAAATTATTGCCCGAGACGGATCTGGAAGCGTATACCCAGGGATTGATGGATCTGGGGGCGACGGTTTGTGTCAGGAGCAAGCCGGATTGCGTGCGGTGTCCGTTTACGGGAAATTGTGTGGCGTTGTCTGAAAACAGGATTGCTGAATTGCCTGTCAGGAAGGTGAAGAAAGCGGTGCCGGAAAAAAAAGTGATCATGCTGGTTCTCCAATCCAATGGACAAGTGTTGTTTGAAAAAAGACCTGAGTCCGGAATATGGGGAGGCTTGTATTCATTGCCCGAGAAGGAATGGCCTGCGGATAACGAGTCCGCAAGTTCTGCCGTTGTGCTGGATGAACTGAAGTTTATGGCCTCATCGTTCGGCGATGTCGTTTCCATGGAATATCTTGATCCGTTCGTTCACATTTTTTCGCATTTCCGTCTTCTCATCACGCCTTGTGTCATTGAATTGTCCAGACAGAATCAGAGGGTAGCGGAGCATGCCTGTCTGTGGTACGACATTGAAAAACTGGACGATGCGCCGGTGCCGGCGCCGGTACGTAAATTGTTGAGCACCTCTTTGAGGCAACAGCGTCTGAAACTGTCGGAATCACCAGCCGTCAGTCCGGTTTCAACTCCCGATGCCGGGTGATGACCTGCTCGAATTGACGGAAATGATCCGCGAGCCGCTCGACCATGTAAACAGAACGGTGTTGACCTCCCGTGCAGCCAAGGGCAACAGTCAGATAACTACGATTGTCCTTGCGGAAGGAGGGCAGCCATTTTTCAATGAATTGTCTGATGTCGGTGAGTAATTCTTCAGCTTCCGGTTGCGCTTCCATAAATTCGCGAATAGCGGCATCTTTTCCCGTTAACGGTCTGAGTCTGGTGTCGTAGTAAGGGTTGGGGAGGCAGCGGACATCGAAAATGATATCGGCGTCCAGAGGTACACCGAATTTGAAACCGAAAGATTCGAAAAGCAGTGTCAGGGGTGACTGGTCAATTTCGACCAGTTCCTTGACACGATTGCGCAATTCGTTGGCACTGGAATTGGATGTATCGATCACGTGTCCCATCATCTGGATATCGGCCATTAACGCCCTTTCTTCCCGGATCGCCTCGATCAGGGTACGATTGTCGGCCGGCGACGCATTTTTCAGGTGGTGGTGGGAGAGCGGATGGCTGCGCCGCGTTTCCGAAAATCGGGTGATCAGGGAATGAGTGTCTGATGTCAGAAAGAGGACACGGACTTCATGTCCTTTTTCGTTCAATATCCGGATGCTCTTGGGCAGCTCGTCAAGCGAGCCTGCGCTTCTCGAATCGACAGCTACTGCCAGTTTGTCCGAATTTTCTTCAAGACGCGTGGCGACAAGATTGGGAAGCAACGCCGGGGGCAGGTTATCGACACAAAAATAACCTGCATCTTCAAGCGCGTTCAACGCGACTGATTTTCCCGATCCGGAAATGCCGGTAATAAGTATTATCTTCACGCGAAATTAATTAGAAAACGATACCTCGCCAGATTATCATAACTGTATGACATCAGTGTGACTCCTTTTGACAGATCGATGTCTTTTTCACTCATCGCTGGTCATGGCCTTGCGCTGTCTTTCCATGAATTCTTCCATGGTATTGAATCCGCGCAGTTGCATAATGGTGTTTCTGACCGCGGCTTCCAGCAGAACCGCTATATTTCTTCCGGCAGCAACAGGGATGACCGTTTTTCGGATCGGCAGGCCCAGAATTTCCTGGGTTGGCGAATGGATGGGCAAGCGTTCAATATTGTCGTCTCCCGAGCGGCTGCGTGTAAGGTGAACAATCAGTTTGAGCTGCATTTTCCTGCGAACGGCTGTTTCTCCGAAGATGGCCCGGATATCAAGCAGTCCCAGTCCCCGTACTTCCAGCAGATTTTGCAGAAGTTTGGGCGCACGTCCTTCCACGACATTGGGCGCTATCCGCGAAAATTCGACGGCATCGTCTGCGACAAGACCGTGATTGCGTGTAATCAGTTCAAGTCCCAATTCACTTTTTCCCAGTCCCGAGTCGCCGGTAATCAGTACCCCGACCCCCAGGACGTCCATGAATACGCCGTGCATGATAACGCGCATGGCAAGCTGTTTCGACAAGTAGACGCGCAAGTAATCGATGACCTCGGCAGCGGTCAGCGGCGTAGTGAACAACGGGATATTGTTTTCGTTGCAGATCGCATGGATATCAGGGGGAACGTCCAGACTTCTGGCAATAATCAGGGCAGGCGGATTGCAATCGGCGATTTCGTGTACGAGGTAGGCACGGGATTCAGGCGACAGTCTGTCATAATAATCAATTTCCTGTCTGCCGAATACCTGAATACGCATGGGATGTATCAGATTCAGATGGCCAACCTGGTCGGCGGCGGAACCGCTTCCGCTCGATACCTGTCGGTGGCCACCATCCAGTCCTGCAAACCACGTCAGTTTCAGGATATCCCTGTTACTGGCATATAGACGCTGTATGGTAAGAGTTTTTGTGGTCGACATGGTAGGTGGTGATTGTGAAAGTGGACGATTCAGGTCGGGAGTGGCTGGCCGGGTTTCCAGGTCGTGACGATTTTGTAAATCCGTTCCGGATCCGTTTCATGGGCAAGGGCATCACGGCACGGGTTGTCCGAAAACATCGCGGCGATTTCCGAAAGAATTTCCAGATGTTGCTGGGTGACATTTTGCGGAATCAGAAGGAAGAAAAGCAAATTGACCGGTTTCCCGTCAGGCGATCCGAAAGCGATGGGAGTCGACAGTCTGACAAAAGCGGCATAGGGTATTTTCAGTCCTTCTATCCGGCCGTGCGGAACGGCTACGCCATAACCGAGTCCGGTCGATCCCATACTTTCCCGTGCGAGGAGATTCTCTGTTACAAGAGAGCGGGGAATCCCGCAGTTGTTTTCGAAAATAAGGCCTGCCTGTTCGAAAACACGGTTCTTGCTTGATACATCGAGGTCAAGCACAATGTTTTCCGGCGGCAGAATTCTTGAAAGGTTCGTGGACATGGTGAATCTATCCGGTATGAAATGGGGGCATTATAAATCGCCAAAGGACATGTCCGTCATGCCGATTCGCAATGCACCCGGTAATCAGGATTGCATTACTGGCGTGCCGTCCGTATCAGTTGCGGGCGTTTGCCGGAAGTGAAATTGCTTCGCCACGGATTGATATCGATACCGCCCCGGCGGGTATAACGGGCATATACGGTAAGATTTTGCGGTTTGCACGATTTCAGTATGTCCAGAAAAATCCGTTCGACGCATTGTTCATGGAATTCATTGGAAGATCTCAGGCTGATGATGTATTTGAGCAATCCCTCCTGATCGATTTGAGGGCCGACATAATGTATCTGGAGACTGGCCCAGTCAGGCTGTCCGGTAACGGGGCAGTTTGTCTTCAGAAGGTGGGATACCAGCGTTTCCTCGACGGGCGCTTCTTTACGGTTGCTTCGTAAAAGAGAGGGATCGGGCGAATAGATATCGGTACCGATATCCAGACGGTCCAGGAGCAGCCCGTCCAGTTCCCGGATTTCCGTTTCCATGAAATCTGACGGCAGTTTCAGGGAAACTTGTACGGGCGAGCCGAACGCATTGCCCAGATCGTTACGCACAATATCGATCAGGTCCGCTGTTTCGTCCATTCTGGTTTGGGAAAAAGAGTTCAGATAAAGTTTCAGCGATTTTGATTCGACGATTCTGGGCGAATCCGCTGATACATTGAAACTCATGATAGCTACTTGGGGTTTGCCGCGCAGATTGAGCCAGGAGAGCTCATAGGTGTTCCAGAAGTCGAGTCCGAAAAACGGCAGGGAACCGGAAATACCCAGTTTTTCTCTCATAGGGATACGTTCGATCGCATATAACAGGGATGGATCGTACTGGGTCGGATATTCCGTCGTTTTCCCGAGAGGGGAATTTTTCATGCTGTCTGCAGGTGTCATAGCAAATTGCCCGATATCGTTTAAGGTTAGAGGAACAGCTTGTAAACAGGATTGTCGCTTTCGTTCCAGTAAGGATAACCGATAGTCGAAAGGAATTGATCAAACGCTTTCATGTCCTGTTGCGGTACTTGCAGTCCGACAAGTACCCGCCCGTAATCCGCGCCGTGGTTCCGGTAATGGAAAAGGCTGATGTTCCAGTTCGGCGCCATTGATGAAAGAAAGCGCATCAGGGCGCCAGGCCGTTCCGGGAATTCGAAACGGTAGAGCAGTTCATTTTCCGCGAACGGGCTTTTCCCGCCGACCATATAGCGGATATGGAGTTTGCCAAGTTCGTCATCGCTCAAATCGATAGTACGGTAACGGCTGTTTTCAAATGTCGCGATGATCTCGTTTTTTTCCTTGCGGTTTTTGACTTCAATACCAACGAAAACATGAGCTGCCTTGTCGTCGCTGATGCGGTAATTGAATTCGGTCACATGACGGGGACCGATCAGCTCGCAGAACCGGCGAAAACTGCCACGTTCTTCCGGAATCGTAACAGCCAGAACGGCTTCGCGGTTTTCGCCGACGTCTGCACGTTCAGCCACGAAACGCAACCGGTCGAAATTCATGTTGGCACCCGATGTAACAGCGACCATCGTCATGTTTTCCAGGGGATTGCCTGTTTCTTCGTGCTGTTCGATATAGGTTTTTATGCCGGCGACAGCAAGTGCCCCGGCCGGTTCCGGGATACTTCGGGTATCCAGAAAGACGTCCTTGATGGCGGCGCACACATCATCCGTATCGACAAGAACGATTTCGTCCACATATTCCCGGGAAAGCCGGAAGGTTTCTTCTCCGACCAGCTTGACTGCCGTTCCGTCGGAGAAAAGACCGACATCCGGCAGGTTGATACGTTTGCCGGCATCGAGACTTTGTTTCATGGCACAGGAATCAACCGTTTCCACACCGATTATTCTGATTTCGGGACGGATTTTCTTGACGTATGCGGCAATACCGGCAATCAGTCCGCCGCCTCCTACCGGCACGAAAATGGCATGGATCGGCCCGGAGTGCTGACGGAGAATTTCCATACCGATCGTTCCCTGACCGGCAATGACATCCGGATCGTCAAATGGGTGAATAAATGTCAGGTGACGTTCTTTTTCAAGCATTTTCGCGTGATCGCAGGTATCGGAAAAAGAATCGCCGAAAAGAACGATTTCAACGTTGTCGCCTCCGTGTGTCCGGACTGCTTCAATTTTGACGGGGGGCGTTGTGGTTGGCATCGCGATGACGGCCTTGCAGTCCAGTTTTCTGGCAGACAGGGCGACTCCCTGGGCGTGATTGCCGGCGGATGCGCAAATAACCCCCTTTCCCAGCTGGCTGGCGGAAAGATTGGCCATTTTGTTATAAGCTCCGCGAAGCTTGAAACTGAAGACACTTTGCATGTCTTCACGTTTTAAGAGAATATGGTTTTTCGTTCGCTTTGAAAGATTGGGCGCGGGCTCAAGAGGCGATTCGATGGCGACATCGTATACGCGTGCAGTAAGAATTTTTTTCAAGTAATCGGTCATAATGATGCTGGACAACGTCTGTAATTTTTCGCAACATTATAATCCCCGTCTGGTATGCTTGGCCTTTTTTGCATGATTGCTTCCCTGAGCGGATTTCGCCGGATGGTTTCATGTCCCGGGGAAATATGGAAAATCTTTTGAAATGATCGAATCGGCTGTTCACTGGTTGCTGGGGTATCTCGCCGTTCCAGAGGTGGGGCTGACTTCGGTATTCATTATCAGTTTTATATCGGCGACATTGTTGCCGCTTGGGTCGGAACCGGCCGTTTTTGCGGTGGTCGCTGCTGACAGGTCGCTGTTCTGGCAGGTGATGATTGTCGCGACAGCCGGCAATACGCTTGGAGGCATTCTCAATTACTGGATAGGATATGGCGCCAAGGAAGCTTTTGCCAAAGAGCGGAAGACGATGTGGTTCGGCTGGCTTGAAAAGCACGGTGCCAAGACAATGCTTTTGAGCTGGGTTCCCGGAATCGGGGATCCGTTGTGTACGCTGGGCGGATGGCTGAAATTGCCGTTTTGGCCTTGTGTGGCTTATATGGCGACGGGCAAACTGGTACGGTACATTCTGATGACCTGGCTGCTTTTGTATATCCCTGACAGTTCATGGCGTGAACTGGCACGGTTTTTGGGGTAGATTATGGTAGGTAACTGCGTGTTTTGTGCTCCGGGTCGGGACGAGCCGGTATATGTCAGTGGGAAGTGGCGGGTATTGCTGGTGGATGAGCCGGATTATCCCGGTTTCTGCAGGGTGGTATGGAATGATCACGTCGCTGAAATGACGGATCTTTCCGAAGCCGACCGTGTGGAGGTGATGAATGTCGTGTGGCTGGTGGAAAAGTGTATCCGGGATGTCATGCAGCCTGACAAGGTCAATCTGGCTTCTCTGGGAAACGTGGTGCCTCATATACACTGGCATGTTATACCACGATATGTGAACGACAGAAGTTTTCCGGATTCCGTTTGGTCGGTTGCGAAACGGGAACCGGATCAAAAAGAAACGATGTTCAGGAAAGGAAAAATTCCCGAATTGCGGAAAATGTTGTCCGATGTACTGAATGAACAATACGGTCTTTCGTTGCAACGATAATTTTTATGTCCAAGCTGACTCATTTCGGTTATCAAAAAATCGATGAACGTGAAAAAACGGAAAAGGTAGCCGAGGTTTTCAATCATGTCGCCCGGCATTACGATTTGATGAATGATCTGATGTCATGTGGTCTTCATCGTTTGTGGAAGGCGTTTGCCGTGTCGCAGGCAGGTATCCGGGAAGGCTACAAAGTTCTGGATGTTGCCGGCGGGACGGGCGATCTGACGTTGTCTTTTGCGAAACAGGTCGGGAAAAACGGCGAAGTCTGGCTGACGGATATCAATGAAACCATGTTGCAATATGGTCGTGACAGATTGTTGAACAAGGGGGTCATTGTGCCGGCCATGGTCTGTGATGCCGAGAAACTCCCGTTTCCCGACAATTATTTCGACAGGGTCGTCGTGTCGTTCGGTCTGAGGAACATGACTCACAAGGAAGATGCCTTGTCGGAAATGAACCGCGTCCTGAAACAGGGAGGGAAATTGCTGGTTCTTGAGTTTTCAAGGGTTTGGAAACCTTTGCGGAACCTGTATGATATGTATTCGTTTTCCGTGTTGCCGTGGCTGGGCAAGCATGTGGCGAAAAGCGCGGAGAGTTATCGTTATCTGGCGGAATCCATACGGGTTCATCCTGATCAGGCAACTTTGCAGAAAATGATGGAAGATACCGGATTTGTCTGCGCCAGATTTTTCAATCTGACCGCTGGAGTGGTCGCTCTTCATACCGGTATGAAGTTATAAAACAGGAGATTTATGAAAAAGATTCTGCTTGCATTCGTTTTGGTGGTCGGTCTGGCATCAATGGTCATGACGGACGTACAGGCGAGAAGACTGGGAGGCGGATCGTTCGGACGACAATCGTCCAATATCGGTCGTATTGCTCCCATGCAGAGAAATATGGCGCAGCCCGGCCAGCAGGCCCAGCGTGCCGCCAATCCGTCGCAGGCTGCCAATGCCGCCAGGCCGGCCAGCCGGTGGGGCGGCATTCTCGGCGGGGCGCTTCTTGGACTCGGTCTGGGTGCGTTATTGAGCCATTTCGGTATTGGTGGCGATATGGCGGGCATGATCAGCACCATTTTGATGTTGGTCATTATCGTGTATGTCGTGCGGTTTTTGTTGCGGCGCTTTTCCGGCAGACAGCGTGAACAGAATACGAATGCCTATGCCAGCAGCTATCAGGAAACCGGCTACAATCATCCGGCCACGCCTGAAATCGGTTCCGGTTTGTCGCGTCAGTTTCCGGGAAGTACAGGTATGGAAAACGGTTCACAGAACAATGATACATGGGGTATTCCGGCTGATTTTGATGTGCCGGCGTTTCTGAGGGCGGCGAAATCCTATTTCATCCGGATGCAGGCAGCGTGGGACAAAGCGGATATCAACGATATCCATGAATTCACGACACCGGAGATGTTTGCGGAAATCCGCTTGCAGTTGCAGGAACGTGGTGCTGCCCCGAATGTGACCGATGTCGTGTCGCTGGATGCCGAGCTCCTTGGAATCGAGACATTGGGCGACGAATATATGGCCAGTGTGAAGTTCAGTGGCAAGATCCGTGAAAAGGAAAGCGCTGAACCGGAATCGTTCGAGGAAGTCTGGAATCTCACCCGGCCTGTTTCCAGAAAGAATGGCTGGGTTCTGGCGGGCATTCAGCAATTGTCCTGATGTTTTGCGAGTTCTGTTATCGCATGAACCGTCCGCTTCCTGTCGCGGGCGGTTTTGTTTTTTGATGGGAATGTTATGGCGATGATGAGGCTTTACCGGTCTTTATGTGGTCGGCCTTCGAAAAATGACATATCGTATTTCAAAACAGAGAAGCGCATGAACGGGGGCATTATGTTAATGGGAGTAATGGAATAATGCGAAAAGTCTGGAGACTGATCGTTATTTTTTACATTCTTTTCCGATACGGTCTGGATGAAATCGCTGTATCGTATTTTCCAGGCAGGCGTTTTGCCGTACTTTACCGTTCCCTGTTTTTCTGGCGTCGTCTGTCGATTTCTCCCGGGGTACGGTTGCGGAAGGCGCTGGAAGAACTGGGGCCCATTTTCATCAAGTTCGGTCAGATGCTCTCGACACGCCGTGATCTGCTGCCGACTGAAATTGCCGATGAACTGTCGAAATTGCAGGATCGCGTGCCTCCATTCGATTCGAATCTGGCCGTGGAACAGATTACGGAATATCTCGGTGCCCCTCCGGAAAAACTGTTTGCGCGCTTTGATCCGGTTCCGGTCGCTTCCGCTTCCGTCGCACAGGTTCATTTTGCAACCCTTCACAATGGACGTGAAGTGGCTGTCAAGGTGTTGCGGCCGGAAATGCAGAAACGGATCGGACGGGACATTGAATTGATGTATGTTTTCGCTTCTCTGGGAGAAAGATTCTGGCGGGATGGAAAACGCCTGCGTCTGACGGCGGTTGTGCATGAATTCGACAAGTCGCTTCACGATGAACTTGATCTGTTGCGGGAAGCGGCCAATTACAGCCAATTGCGCCGGAATTTTGCGGAATCCGACAAACTGATCGTCCCTGAGATATTCTGGGATTATTGTTCCACCAATGTCATGGTCATGGAAAAAATGGTCGGTATTCCGATTTCGCAGACAGACAGGCTGGTTGAAGCCGGGCTGGATCTGAAAAAACTGGCCAGTAACGGGGTTGAGATATTTTTGACCCAGGTGTTCAGAGATGCTTTTTTTCATGCCGACATGCATCCCGGAAATATCCTGATTTCTGTGGAACCGGCAACTTTTGGCAGATATATCGCTCTGGATCTGGGTATCGTTGGCATGCTGGATGATTTCGACAAAGAGTATCTTTCGAAGAATTTCGTGGCGTTTTTCCGTCGTGATTACAGGATGGTGGCACAAGCCAATATCGAATCCGGCTGGGCACCGCCGGATACCAGTGTGGTGGAACTGGAAGCGGCTGTCAGGACATGTTGCGAGCCGATGTTCGACCGACCACTCAGGGATTTTTCATTCGGGCTGGTTTTGATGCGCCTGTTCCAGACATCAAGACGGTTCAATATCGAAATCCAGCCGCAACTTGTCCTGTTGCAGAAAACCATGCTGAATATCGAAGGGCTTGGGCGTCAGCTCGATCCGGATCTTGATTTGTGGAAGACCGCCAAGCCATTTCTTGAAGACTGGATGGACAGACAGGTCGGCATAAGAGGCTTGGTGGACCGGTTCAGAATGGAAGCCGTCAATTACAGCCGTATTCTTCCCCAATTGCCATGTCTGGTTGAGGAAGCGCTGAAAAATATTGCCAGGCCGGACAAAAAGACGGAATTACTCGACAGGATGATCCTTGAACAGGCTTCAATCAATCGTCGTCTGACCCGGTTTCTGTATTTCGCCAGCGGTGTTCTGATGGGGGTTTTGCTGGTGAGGATTTTGATGAACTGGCATTATTTTTTCTGAGATTTCGATCTGTTCAAATAAAGCAACAGCCTTTTTTGCCTTTAAGAGATGGCAGTGGAATCAATACGAAAAATTTTCGTATTGTCACAGACTTCTGCCAGTATAATCTGCACCGTTTTCAATGCGTCGTTCCGTACATATGCTTCCATGAATACACTTATCTGGTTTGTCGTCCTGTACTGGATCGTTTCCGTTGGCATCGGAATTTATGCGGCGCGCTATGTCAGAAACTCAAAGGATTTTGCAATTGCCGGCAGGTCCTTGCCCATGTCGGTTGTCACCGCAACGGTTTTCGCGACCTGGTTCGGCTCCGAGGCCGTGCTGGGTATTCCCGCCACGTTTGTCAAGGAAGGATTTACCGGTGTGATAGCCGATCCTTTCGGATCGGCCATGTGTCTGGTTCTCGTGGGACTTCTTTTTGCCAAGCGGCTTTACAGGATGAATCTCATGACGATCAGCGATTATTACCGCAATCGTTATGGCCGGGCGGTTGAAATTATCGTTTCGCTCTGTATTGTCGTTTCTTACCTCGGGTGGGTGGCTGCCCAGATCAAGGCGCTGGGGCTGGTATTCAATGTCATATCGGGTGGCGCCATTTCGATGAATACCGGCATGATTATCGGTTCGGTCAGTGTGCTTGTTTATACTTTGATGGGCGGTATGTGGTCGGTGGCGATCACCGATTTTCTGCAAATGATCATCATTGTGATCGGGATCATCTATATCAGTTGGGAAGTATCCGGTATGGTTGGAGGGGCCGATATCGTGATCCGCCATGCGGCGGAAGCAGGGAAATTGCGGATTTATCCAAAACCGGATCTGAGAGATATATTGTGGTTTTTCGGGGCCTGGGTGACGCTGATGTTCGGTTCCATTCCGCAACAGGACGTTTTCCAGCGTGTCGCTTCCTCCAAAAATGAAAATGTTGCAAGAAACGCTTCTATTGTGGGAGGTATTTTTTATCTTTTGTTTGCCCTGGTGCCGATGTTTTTGTGTTATTCGGCGACGCTGGTTGATCCATTGCTGGTCGAAAGCTATATCGATCAGGATTCCCAGATGATTCTGCCCGTGATGATCATGACGTATATGCCGATTTTTGCGCAAGTCATGTTTTTCGGAGCGCTGCTTTCCGCCATCAAAAGCTGTGCCAGCGCGACGCTGCTCGCACCGTCGGTCACTTTTTCCGAAAATATCATGAAAGAAATATTGCCGGATTTGTCGGACAGGCAGTCTTTATTGCTGATGCGGGTGGTGGTTCTTGTTTTTGCGGGAATTGTCACTATCTTTGCCATGAATACCGATTCAAGCATTTTCGAGATGGTGGAAAATGCCTACAAGGTGACGTTGGTGGCAGCTTTCATTCCGCTCATTTTCGGTTTTTTCTGGAAGCATGCCAATAGTTTCGGGGCCCTGACGTCGGTGATTATGGGATTGCTGACCTGGATTTCCCTGGAAATTTTTTATCCTGATGGCATATTCCCACCCCAGCTGATGGGACTTCTGATGGGGCTGGTCGGTATGGTGGCGGGTTCTTTATTGTTCTGGCGGCCTGGAAACAGGGCGTGACCGGCGGCCCGTGTATTTCTTTTTGAAAAGAACTATAATTTTACGTTTACGGGATTTTTTGGAGTTAAAAATGCCAATTTATGCTTATCGTTGTGAAGAATGCGGTTTTTCCAAGGATGTACTGCAAAAATTGTCTGATAAGCCCCTGACTGTTTGTCCTTCTTGCGGTAAAGAGAGCTTCAAAAAACAATTGACTGCAGCCGCCTTTCAGCTGAAGGGAACAGGTTGGTACGAAACCGATTTCAAAAACAGTCATAGCGGTCATTCAGATGCAAGTCCATCGGCATGCAGCTGTTGTCCGATGAGCAATCCGGATACGGGTACCTGCGGGTGATTCGGGCAGGCCATATGGCCTGTATTGTGCAATCCGGTTGGCTGAACCGATGTATATACGGGAACGGAAACGTTCGGCAAGTCACGAAACCTAATTGAGAAAAGTAGATATTTATGTCCATGCGAACTAATTATTGTGGCCTTACTACCGAGGCATTGCTCGGTCAGACTGTAACATTGTGCGGCTGGGTGCACCGGCGGCGGGATCACGGCGGGATCATATTTATCGACATGAGGGATCGTGAAGGACTGGTTCAGGTCGTCTGTGATCCTGACCGGCCCGAAGTATTCAGGATCGCCGAATCGATCCGTAACGAATATTGTCTCAGGGTGACGGGTACCGTCCGTTCGCGTCCGGAAGGGACTGTCAATGACAATCTTGTTTCCGGCCGGATTGAAGTGTTTTGTGAAAAGCTCGAAGTCCTGAATCCTTCGGTAACACCTCCTTTCCAGCTGGATGACGAGCATCTGTCGGAAACAACCCGCCTGACTCATCGGGTGCTTGATCTGCGGCGCCCGCAAATGCAAAACAATTTGCGTCTGCGTTACAAGGTAGCCATGGAAGTCCGCAAGTTCCTTGATGCAAACGGTTTCATCGATATCGAAACGCCGATGCTGACGAAATCGACACCGGAAGGCGCACGCGATTATCTGGTTCCCTCAAGGGTCAATCCGGGAGAATTTTTCGCGTTGCCGCAATCGCCCCAGCTGTTCAAGCAGTTGCTGATGGTTGCCGGATTCGACCGTTATTACCAGATTACGAAATGCTTCCGCGATGAGGATCTGAGAGCGGATCGCCAGCCTGAATTCACCCAGATCGACTGTGAAATGTCTTTTGTCGGTGAGCAGGAAATCCGGGATCTTTTCGAGAACATGATCCGCCAGATTTTTGCCAATACCATGAATACGGAATTGCCAAAGCCATTTCCGGTCATGACACATGAAATGGCTATGGCGAAATATGGTTCCGACAAGCCGGATTTGCGAGTCAAGATGGAATTTACCGAATTGACCGACGTCATGAAAGACGTTCCGTTCAAGGTATTCAGCAATGCCGCCAATATGCCGGGCGGAAGAGTCGCGGCACTTCTTGTGCCGGGTGGCTCCGCCGAAGGATCGGGTATGCCACGTTCGGAAATTGATGCATATACCCAGTTTGTCGGTATTTACGGGGCGAAAGGACTGGCGTATATCCGTGTCAACGATATCAGCAAGGGCGCTGCCGGTTTGCAGTCGCCTATTGTCAAGAATCTTACGGATGAAGCGATCAAACAGATTCTGGAACGTACCGGCGCGAAAAATGGCGATCTGATTTTCTTCGGTGCGGACAAGGCCCGGATTGTCAACGATTCACTCGGTGCACTGAGAAACAAGATCGGTTATTCCGATTTCGGGCATGCTCACGGTTTGTTTGAAGATGCATGGAAACCGTTATGGGTGATTGATTTCCCGATGTTCGAATATGATGAAACGGAAGGTCGTTGGGTTGCATGCCATCATCCGTTCACTTCACCGAAGGACGGTCATGAGGACTTCCTTGAAAGTGATCCGGGACGTTGTCGTGCAAAAGCCTACGACATGGTTCTGAATGGATGGGAACTCGGAGGCGGGTCTATCCGTATCCACAAGGAAGAAGTCCAGAGCAAGGTATTTACCGCACTGAAAATCGGGGAAGCCGAAGCCAAGGAAAAATTCGGTTTTCTGCTGGATGCCTTGCAGTACGGTGCGCCTCCGCATGGTGGCCTGGCTTTCGGGCTTGACCGGCTGGTTACCCTGATGACGCGTTCGGATTCCATTCGTGACGTGATTGCTTTCCCGAAAACGCAGCGGGCACAGTGTTTGCTGACTCAGGCACCGTCTGCTGTCAGCGAAAGACAGTTACAGGAATTGCACATCCGTTTGAGAAAGATAGAAACGACTCAACCAGGCTGAGAAAGGAAAGGGAGCCGGCTGGGCTCCCTTGTTTCGTTTTGAATGTGACTTACAAAATTCCCCAATCGGTTCTTGTCGTCATTTATACGAAAGAGCTGGATGTCTTGTTGATCGAACGCGCCGATCGCCCCGGCTTCTGGCAATCGGTAACCGGTTCCCGTGATTCGTTGTCGGAACCGCTTGTCCGGACGGCGATCCGTGAAGTTCTCGAAGAAACCGGGATCCGGATTGTCGAGAAAATGCCGAGACCGGAAAATCATGAGGTTTCCGCAGCCTGTCTTGAAGACTGGAAGATCGAAAACGTTTTCGAAATATTTTCTGTCTGGCGACATCGGTTCGCTCCGGGAGTGACAGAAAATACGGAACATGTATTCGGACTTCAGGTGCCGGAGAAATTTCCGGTCGTCCTGGCTCCGCGAGAGCATCTGGATTCGATCTGGCTGCCTTACCGGGAGGCAGCGGAGAAATGTTTTTCCTATACCAACAGGGATGCCATCCTTCAGTTGCCCCGGCATTTACGTCCGTTGCCCTGAATCCCTGTCGTTGCCGGTCAATAAAAAACCAGTCTTGAGACAAGACTGGTTTTTTTCGTTCAGGAAACGGTATTTATTCGACCTTGGCCTGTTTCATCAGGTTCAGTTCGTATTCCTGCCATTTTTTCTCTTCCAGCATGGTTCTGATTTTCGGTTTTACCTGATCCAGCGATGGCAGAGTTGGCTTGCGGGTATCGACCAGTTTGATGATGTGATAACCGAACGGTGACTTGACCGGGGTTTTTGTCACTTGTCCCTTGTTCAGGGCAGTCATGGCATCGGAAAAGGGTTTGATGTAATTGGCCGGAGCAGCCCAGCCCAGATCGCCGCCCCTGGCGGCAGATCTCTGGTCAACAGATTTTTCCTTGGCGAGTTTTTCGAAGTTTGCACCTTTGTTCAACTGGCTGATGATATTTTGGGCATCCGCTTCGTCTTTGACCAGAATGTGTTTGGCATGATACTGTTTGGCGTTCTGTTTGGTATAACGATCATATTCGGCCTTGATTTCCTTGTCCGATACCGGATTCTTTTTCAGGTAACTGGTACGAAGTGCATTGATCAGGATGCTTCGCCGGGCAATTTCGAGCTGTTTATTGATTTCATCACGGGAAACCGCATTCTGTTTTTCCGCTTCCTGTACAAGCACTTCTCTCAAGATCAGCTCGTTTTTGACACCCTGTCTCAGCTGGGGTGTATCTTTTTCGCCATGACTGACCAATTCCTTGATCAGCGCGTCGGAGTGGGATGCCGGAATCGGTTTTCCGTTGACGACGGCCAGATTCTGGGCGAATGCGGTAGTGGAGACAAGGGAAAGCGATATGGCGCTTAAAACCAAAGCCTTTTTGATCATAAGATTTCCTATCAAATTGAAGACGGCAAAAATATAAGATGAAAACAGGAGACAATTCTGTTTTGTTGCAAAAAATTACAAAAACCTTTATGCGCCGAAATGGCGAATTTTTTTAACTATACCCCTCTTTCACCAGAAGCATGAATAGCCTGCGAAAAGAAATGGTGACAGAATAATCTTTTTTGGGTTTCCAGTAAAACCGGTCCGTTTCGATTTTGGAAAAACAATCAATTTTTCTTGTTTTTTGACGTGGTCTCCAATGCATCTTTTTGGCAAATTCATTTACATACTGCTGGCGATATGGATCGGGACGGGAACAGCTGTCAGTGCCGCCAGTCCGGACAAGGTTTTGCATTATGTGTTCATGGCGGCCGAGACCGGTTTCGATCCGGCTGTCGCGCATGATATGTATTCTTCCCAGGTTATACGGTCGGTTTATGAAACCTTGTATACCTATGATTATCTGGCGCGACCAGTCAGGCTGGTTCCGTCTACCGCCGAATCGATGCCTGTCGTCAGTGATCATGGGAAAACCTATACCATCAGATTGAAACGAGGGATTTATTTCTCCGACGATCCTGTTTTCAGGGGGACCCGACGGGAGTTGACTGCATCGGATTATATCTATTCATTCAAAAGACTGATGGATCCGGGAGTCCGGTCTACCTGGGGATGGTTGCTTGAGGGAAAAATCGTCGGGTTAGACGAGCTGGCAAGACAGGCGGAGAAGACAGGACGGTTCGATTACGGCAAACCGGTACGAGGTCTCGAGCTGATCGACCGATATACGTTCAGAATACATCTTACCAGGCCGGATTACAATCTGCCTCATATTCTGGCGCACTATCCGACAAGTGCCGTAGCGAAAGAGGTCGTTGACAAATATTCTGACGGAAACGGACAGATTATGGCGAATCCGGTCGGAACGGGACCTTATCGGTTGACCATGTGGCAGCGCGGTTCGCGAATGATTCTGGATGCCAATCCGGAGTACAGGGGGGTTGTCTGGGATTTCAAGGCTTCTGACGATCCGGATGATCAACGGATCGTTGAGGAAATGCAGGGAAAACGGATGCCGCAGATCGGCCGGATCGTAATCGATGTCATTCCTGAAGATCAGTCCCGCTGGCTGGCGTTCCAGAATCGTGAGATCGATCTGTTCAGTCTGGAAGGGCCGCTGGCTCCGAGGGCACTGGAAAACGGTCGCCTGAGAGCAGAGCTGGTTGCCAAAGGGATCCGGTTGTCCCGTATTGTGGAACCCGAGTTGACGCAATATTATTTCAATATGCAGGATCCCGTTGTGGGAGGGCTGTCAAAAGAGAAAATCGCATTGAGACGGGCCATTGCGATGGCCCATAATGTTCAGGAAGAAATCCGGGTTGTCTGGAATGGAGAGGCAGTTCCTCTCGAATATCCCGTCCCGCCGGGTATCTCCGGACATGATGCCGCTTACAGAAGCAGTATCCGGTATGAACCGGAAACAGCCAACGCACTGCTGGACACGTTCGGATATCGGATAGGAAAAGACGGCTGGCGACGTTTGCCGGATGGAAATCCGCTGGTTATCGTTTTTTCGGTGCGTGCCGATTCAACCGGGCAGCAGCAGCTGGAAATGTGGAAGAAAACATTTGATAAACTGCATATCCGGATGAAGGGGGACAAACGCCTTTTCCCGGATTTGCTCAAGGCGGAAAAACAATGCCGGTTGATGATGAGAACGAGCAACTGGATTGCCGATTATCCTGACGGCAGCAATTTCATGCAGTTGTTTTATGGACCACATATCGGCCAGAGCAATAACGGTTGTGTGAAAATACCTTTATATGACCGGTTGTATGAACAGTCTTCCGGTTTGCCGGAAGGTAGCCGGAGAGATCTTCTGTATCATAAGATGACAAGGGTGCTGGAAGTCTATTCACCGGCCAGAATCGGTTATGCCCGCTATCGCAATATGCTTTTGCAACCTTATGTTATCGGTTACAAGAAGCACCCTGTCATGCATAATGAGTGGATGTATATCGATATTGACAATAGTAAAAGATAAGTGTGTTTTTTGAACGCTTGCCACTTGTCTGGAACGACCTGAAAGAAATTCTGAATTTATGAAGAAACGAATACCTGTTCTGAAGTCTGTTGTTTGTGCCCTGTCGCTGACTTTTTCCGTTTTGGCGACGGCGTCTGCTGAGCGTCCTGTTTTGCCACTGCCCTCCGCGGGAGAAATCGGTGGGCAATGCCAGGCCGGAATCGCCGATCTGAACCGGAAAGTATCCGAGCTGGAAGGGATTCCTGTCGAAACGGAAGAGGGAGCCGAGGCATTTCTGAAAGGGTGGAACCGTCTGCAAATCAGTCTGGAAAATTTGCAGGGGCCGATGGCGCTTTTGAGTCAGGTTTCTCCGGATGGGGAAGTCCGCAAGAATGCGGATGCCTGTTCCATGGATGTCCAGCGTTTTATTACGGATTTGTTCCAGAACGCAAAACTGTACCGGAATATGCGTATTGTCCGCGTCAATGATGATGAAGAGCGGAAATTGCGTCAGGATAACGTCAGTGCCTATGAAGATGCCGGCGTCTCGTTGCTGCCCGACAAGCAGAAACGCGTCAAGCAGATACTGGCACGACTGACGGAAATCGATCAGGAATTCAGCCGGAATATCCGGGAGAACAAAACAAGGCTGGTTTTTACGCCGTATGAATTGCAGGGATTGCCGAAAGATTATATAGACCGGCTGCAAAAGGATGAGAAGGGAAATTTCCTGTTGGGTTTTTCCTATCCTGAATATATCCCGTTTATGCAGTATGCCGAAAATGACAAGGCGCGTGAACGTTACCGGTTCGCTTTCATCAATCGCGGAACGCCTGCCAATCTCCGGCTTTTGCAGGAAGCGGTCAATCTCCGGCATGAAATGGCCGTTTTGTCCGGTTACCGGAGTTATGCGGATTTTGCATTGCGCCGACGTATGGCCAAGAAACCGGCCACCGTGGATAAATTCCTGGCGGATGTCGAAAAAATCGTTGTTTCCGAGGAAAAACGCGAACTTGACGAGTTGCGAGCATTCAAGGCCGCTGTCAGGCAAATCCCGTTGTCCGAAGCGGAAATCAGACGGTGGGATACCAATTACTGGCTGCAAAAAGTCAAACAGGTCCGTTACAACATCGATCAGAACGTGTTGCGCCAGTATTTTTCGACGAAAGCATCCATGGATTGGGTGATGGGGCTGGCCAGCCAGCTTTACGGTATCGAATTCAAAAAGGCCGATGTTCCGGTCTGGCATTCCGATGTTCTTTATTATGATGTGATCGACAAAACGACGGATAAACAGATCGGCGGGATTTATCTCGATATTTATCCCCGTGAAGGAAAATACGGTCACGCCGCGGCTTTCCCGGTACAAGGCTCCAGTACACTGGAAAACCGTTTGCCGATCTCGGTGCTGGTCGCCAATTTCAACCGGTATGGTCTGGATCTCGACGAGCTTGAGACGATGTTGCACGAATTCGGACACGTTTTGCATGGCGTCATGTCCAGGACCCGTTTTGTCGAACAGTCGGGAACCAGTGTCGAGCGGGATTTCGTCGAGGCGCCTTCGCAGATGTTCGAGGAATGGGCGCATGATTATGAGGCCTTGTCCACATTGCCGCTCTATTGCGGCAACAGTTGTCCGAAAATTGACAGGGACATGTTGAGGCGTCTCAATGAATCAAGGCGGTTCGGACAGGGAATTTTCTATTCCCGGCAGGCGCTTTATGCCAAATACGATATGAAAATATACAGTGACAAGCCGGGGGATGTCATGGATACCTGGGTCGATATGGAAGGCAAGACCCTTCAGGGGTACGATCAGGGGACGCAGTTCCCTGGCCAGTTCAGTCATGTCGTCAGTGGTTATTCCGCCGGATATTACGGTTATCTCTGGTCCAAGGTTCTGGCACTGGACATGCTTTCCCGCTTCAACGGAAAACTGGTGAATCCGCAGGTGGGCCGGTTTTACAGAAAGACGGTTCTTGAAAGAGGCAGCGAATTGCCGGCGGACAGAATGGTAAGATATTTTCTTGGGCGCTCGCCTGACAGTGCGGCTTTCTATGAGGATATCAGCGGTCTTGAGGTCAACAAATGATTGACATGACGGACGGGGTTTGTCCCGTCCGCCTGTTTTTGTTCATGAAACGTACTGATCCTGTAAAAGGAATCATAAGATAGCATGGTGTCATATCTGATCCGGCGTCTGTGGCAAATGATACCCACTCTTCTCGGGGTTCTGCTGCTGGTTTTTTTTCTTTTCAACTGGGTAGGAGGCGATCCCGCCTATGTGCTGGCAGGCAAGATTTCCAATCCGGAACAGATCGCCAATATCCGCAGGCAGCTGGGTATCGATGAACCCATGTATGTGCAGCTCTGGATATTTCTGAAACAGACGGTCTGTTTCGATTTCGGCAGCAGCTGGAGTACCGGTGAACCCGTTTCCGGCATCATTCTTTCCCGTCTCGGGCCGTCACTGACCTTGCTGGTTCCGTTGACGGTTTTTGAAACCGGGCTTGCCATTGCGCTGGGGCTGGCTGTCGCCTATGTCCGGGGATCGCTGACGGACAGGATGATCATGATAGTCTGTACGGTCGGGATGTCGATCAGCATACTGGTGTACATCATCGTTTTCCAGTACTGGCTGGCCTATAAACTGGGATGGTTTCCCGTGCAGGGATGGGGGGACAACTGGATTGAAAATCTTTTCCGGTATGCGTCATTGCCGATTCTGATTCTGCTTGTCGTCAGTATCGCGCCCAATCTTCGCCTGTACAGGACGTTCATGCTTGACGAGGTCGGACAGGATTATGTCAGAACGGCCCGTGCCAAGGGGTTGTCGGAAAAAAGGATTTTATGGGTTCATGTGTTGCGCAATGCCGCGGTCCCGATCATAACGTATGTCATGTCCAATTTGCCTTCCCTTTTGATCGGCGCGTTTCTTGTCGAGCGTTTTTTTTCGATACCCGGCATCGGACGGGAAATCGTTCTTGCGGTTGAACGCAGCGATTTCCCGGTCATCAAGGCCATCACGGTTTATGTCGCGATGGCGACAATGTTTTTCAATCTGCTGGCGGATTTGCTGTATCAGAAAATCGATCCGCGTGTTCGTTTGCGGTGATGGAAATGAATAAACTCCCGGCAGGCTCCGATGGATTGTGGTCGCTGACATGGAAGCGTTTGAGAGCGGACCGGCTGGCCATGTTTTCATTGGGAATCGTCGTTCTTTTTCTGGGACTGCTGGTTTTGTCCGTGTCCGGACTGGTCGCTTCCGACTGGTCGGAAGAAGTAGGTGTTCACTATGCGCCGCCGGCCTTTATGGCCGGACAGACGGATTATGCATCCGGCGATCAGTATGCGGCCGCCGATACGCAGACAGAAGCCATTCCTCCCGAAAATCCCGTCGATCCCTTGAAAGATATTTTGCGCGATCTGAGAAAGTCCATGCAACAGGGAATACCTGCCGGAAATGATTATGGTATCGATGATCCTCTCAAGGAAGAACTGGATGCCATACGTGTCCAGCAGAAGAGCAGGCTGACAGAAGTTTCCGATCAAGAAGAACGCCATGAAACCCTTCTGTTTGGCGCTGACAAATGGGGGCATGATGTCATCAAAAAAACGGTGAAAGGATCGGAAACATCCATTCTCGTCGGGCTGATTGCCGCACTGGTCGCGACGGTGCTGGGAACGTTGCTGGGAGCGTTTGCCGGGTATTTCGGAGGGTGGGTCGATGATTTCCTGAACTGGTTTTATAACGTGTTCACATCTGTTCCTTACCTTTTGCTGATTCTGGCCGTTGCGGCGGTTTTGCAAAGCAAGGGGGTGCTTACTATCATTCTGATTCTCGGCCTGACAGGGTGGACGGGGGTTTTCCGTCTGGTGCGTGCGGAATATATGAAGCACAAGGAACGGGAATATGTACTGGCTGCCACCACGATCGGAGCGTCGGACTGGCGGAAAATGTTCGTTCACATTTTTCCCAATGTCAGTCATATTTCGCTGGTTCAGATGTCGATTCTGTCGGTCGGTTTCATCAAGTCGGAAGTCATTTTGAGTTTCCTCGGATTCGGTGTCCCTGTCGGGGTGGTTTCCTGGGGCAGTATGTTGAATGAGGCACAGAACGAACTGATTCTCGGGAAATGGTGGCAGCTCGTCGCCGTGACGGTCGCCATGGCTGTTCTGGTGACCGCGTTGTCCCTGTTTACGGACGGTCTTCGCGATGCACTTGATCCGAGACTGAAACAGGAGAAGTCATGAGCGGAACGGATAACCTGTTATACGTCAAAAATCTCCGTGTTTCGTTCAGAACCGGAAAGCAGTCCTGTTTCGAGGCGATCAAGGGCATTTCTTTCACGGTTCCAGACAACAAAACAGTCGCTCTGGTCGGCGAATCCGGAAGCGGAAAGTCGGTCAGTGCGCTGGCTGTCATGGGGTTGCTGCCTTCCGGCAATACGGTCATCGATGCCGGATCAGATATCCTGTATAACGGAAAGAGCCTTCTGAAAATGAATCCGGAAGAAAGAAGACGATTGTGCGGCTCGGAAATATCCATGATATTTCAGGAACCGATGTCGTCTTTGAATCCCGTTTTTACGGTGGGATACCAGATTGGAGAAGTGTTGCGTCTGCACAAGGGAATGGATTTTCGGCAGGCGAGAATGCGAGCCATTGAATTGCTGGGTGAAGTCGGTATTACCGATCCGGAACGCAAAGTGGATGCCTGGCCCCACCAATTGTCCGGAGGGCAGCAGCAAAGGGTGATGATTGCCATGGCGATTGCCTGTGAACCCCGATTGCTGATTGCCGATGAGCCGACAACGGCACTGGACGTTACCATCCAACGCCAGATTATCGAACTGTTGCGGACATTGCAGAAGAAGCGTCGCATGTCCATTCTATTCATTACACATGATCTTCAGCTGGTTTCGGAAATAGCCGATGAAGTGATTGTCATGAGGTATGGTGAAATCCGGGAGCAGGCGCCGGCAAGAAATATTTTCGAGTCTCCCGCAGATGGCTATACCAAAGCGCTTCTGCTTTGCCGTCCCCCTATGAATGAACGGCCGTTCCGTCTGCCGGTTATTGACGATGTCATGAAATCCGGCAAAAAACCGGTCAGTGGCAAACCGGATCGTATCCGGGGGTATACGGAAAAGGATGCCGTTGTCCTTGAGGTACGGAACCTGAGCAAGGATTTTGAGATCCGTACCGGCTTTTTCAGGAAAACCGTGTTTCATGCCGTCCGGGATGTTTCGTTCGTTCTTCCGAGAAAGAAAACGCTGGGTATCGTCGGCGAATCGGGATCGGGAAAAACGACGCTGGGCCTGACGCTGATGAGGTTGCATAAAGCCAGTGGCGGGCAGGTATTCATTGACGGAAAGGATATTCTGTCGCTGTCGGAAAAAGCGTTTTACCCTTATAAACGGCGTATCCAGATCGTTTTCCAGAATCCCTATGCCTCGCTGAATCCCCGGTTTACTGTCGGACAAATTCTGATGGAACCGCTCGCGATCCACAGGGGAACGCTGTCGGCCGCACAACGGAAAGAAATGGCTCTTGAATGGCTGGAAAAGGTTGGTTTGCCGGGGGCGGCGTTTTACCGTTATCCACACGAGTTTTCCGGTGGACAGCGTCAGCGTATCGCGATTGCGCGGTGTCTGACGATGCAGCCGGAAATTCTGGTCTGTGATGAGTCGGTTTCGGCACTGGATGTATCGGTACAGGCCCAGATTCTCAATCTGTTGCAGGATTTGCAGGATGAGTTCGGTTTGTCTTATCTTTTCATATCCCATGATTTGTCCGTTGTGAAATATATGGCTGACCAGGTCATGGTCATGCGTCAGGGAGAAGTCGTCGAAATGGCTGATTCTGACGAGATTTACCGCAATCCGCGCCATCCTTATACCCGGTCATTGCTCGCGGCAGTGCCAACGGACAAATACGGATTACGTACCGGCTGATCCCGGCACGTTTTCCGTGACGTAAAGTGTCTGTGTCGGAAAAGCGAATTCGATATTTTCTTTGGCAAAATGTTCGATCAGGGATAAATTGATTTCCTGCTGTGCGTCCATGGCGATTGTATAGCTGGAATCCCTGACGTAATAGGCGATTTCGAAATCCAGACTGGATTGACCGATGCTGCTGAAGTGAACCCGGTCCAGCCGGACAGTGGGAATGTGGCTGAAGATCTCCTGGATGATTTCGCTGATTCGCCGCAGTTTTTCAGAAGACGTGTCGAAAGTGACCCCTATTGTAAAGACCATGCGTCTTTCCTGCATCTTCTTGAAGTTGTGAATCCGGCTTTTCAGCAGATCGGCATTGGAAATAACGAGTTCCTCGCCCGATATACTCGTCAGTCGTGTCGTTTTCAGTCCGACATATTTCACGGTACCGTTTAGATCGTCGATGACAATAGAGTCCCCGACTTCGAAGGGTTTGTCGATGGCAATCGACAGGGAGGCGAACAGATCTCCTAAAATATTCTGGACAGCCAGTGCCACGGCGACACCACCGATTCCGAGACTGGCAATCAGGGCAGTGATATTGATGCCCAGGTTGTCGAGGATCAGTAGCAGAACGATCGTCCATATTACGATACGTGTGATGAACCCGATGATATGCATATTCATCGTTTCATGACGTGTTCCGTTAGCCGGTTCGGGAGAAGCCTTGATGGCAAGCCAGCCGGATATCGCTTTCGATAACCACAGTCCGCACTGGAACAGGAAAACGACGGCGGCCAGATGGGCATTGACGGCATTGACCTCATCCGGCAAATCCAGAATATAAAGGCCGCTCAGAAACGAGAATACCAGCAGGGAAACCGTGCTGGTGGATGCCACAGTCATGGCAAGAATATCATCCCAGTATGTCGCCGTACGGCGTGCCCTTTTGTACAGTTGGGCCGCCAGTATCCGTTTGAGGGACAGCAGGGCCAGAAAGAGAAGCAGTACGACGGCACATGCCGCCAGAAGATATTCCCATGAATTGCTGAAATAGATGATTTTCAAATGTTTCATTTTTCTGATGATGGAGTCCGTTTTACAGAACTAGACTTCATTTCATTCCGGACAGTAATGATCGGACACAAATGAGGGCGGGATGTATCGGATTCGTGAATCCTGTTTTTGAATTTTCTCAGCAGTCTGTTTCTGTATGTCATGCCGGACTTGCGGGAATTGTCCGGATGGTTCCGGAAATATTGTGTTTGACAGCCGCGAGCGGCAATGACATAATCAATATTATTCCTATAGGTTAAGTGGGAATAATATTGATTATGCGAAAAAACGATAGACAGAAACATGCATATGCTGTGCATTCAAGAAAAAACTGATGTGAATTTTCCATTTCCGTCCGGGAAAAGTTTTTCCTGGCCTTTCCTTGTGTATTCCTGCCATTTCTGTTGTCCCTGTTGCTGATTTCACGATCCGGCAATAGCGGGCTGTCTGACCGTTCTTCGTTTCCTGTATTCCAGCCAGATATTTGTTTGCCATTTCCCGTGGGGAAATAGACAAATTGTTTTTCAGGATGGTTGTTCCTGTCTGGCCATCGTGCATTCAAACAGCCTGTGACGTTTCTGTCATGAATTTTTAAGCTGCCGGCGGGCTTTTACCGTTTTGCTTTTATTTGGGATAAAAATGTATGAAAAACTGGCGATTTTCTCCTTCCCGGGTATCCACGGAATTTGTTGCGGGACTTCGTTATGAGGATGTTCCGGCAGAAGTCATTGACGCTGTCAGGAAATATATTCTGGACTGGATCGGATGTGCTGTCGGGGGCGCCGTTCATCCCGCTTCCGCGCCCATCAGGTCGCTGGTCGAAAGCCTCGGCGGAAAGGATCAGGCGGCCATTATCGGTGGCGGGGGTAGCAATGCTTTTCTGGCCGCGCTGTCGCATGCATATTATGGGCATATCCTTGAAATGGATGATGTGGAGCGCAGAAGCATTACACATCCCGCAACGGTTGTTGTTCCCGCCGCGCTGGCGGTTGCCGGTTACGCAGGCAAAACAGGGGAAGACCTGATTCTGTCGGTTGTCGGGGGATATGAGGTTCTGCTCCGGATCGGCGCGGCAGTGGTTCCGGCGCATTATGAGATTTTTCATACCACCTCTACCGCCGGAGTATTCGGTGCGGCTATGGCGGCCGGAAAAATGCTCGGGCTGGACAGGCAACATCTGGACTGGGCGTTGGGCAATGCCGGTTCGATGGCATCCGGACTGATGCAGTTTCTCCAGGAATTTCTGCATGGAGGAACGAGCAAGTTCCTCCATGCCGGAACAGCATCCGCACAGGGTGTTCTGGTTGCCCTGCTGGCAGAAAGAGGACTCAGCGGGGCAGGGGATATTCTGGAAGGGGAGAAGGGCTTTTTTGCCGGATTTGCACGGCAGGAAGTCGATGAGCGTATTTTCGGGGATTTCGGGAAAAGATGGCGAACGCTGGATGTTTCCGTCAAGGCTTATCCATGCTGCCGTCATACACATTCGGCGATCGATGCCGCTTTGGAAATCAGGAAAAAAGCCGAAGGACGTTTTCTGGGAAAAATCAGGCTATTTACTTACAGGGCTGCTGTTGGTTTTGTCGGATGCCGCAATCCTGTGGATTCGCGGCAGGCCCGTTTCAGTATGACGTACTGTGTTGCCAGTGCGCTTTTGAGAGGCGTTCCGGTCGAACGTCATTTTACGGATCAGGCAGTTGCGGAAGAAGCGGTCGGCTATCTGGAAAAAAGCATTCAGGTCGTCGTCGATGACGGAATCGATGCACTGGTTCCCGAATATTGGCCGGCACGGATTGAAGCCGTTACGGAAGACGGGGAAAAACTGGTGGCCCAGGCCAATATTTCAAAGGGAGATCCGGAAAATCCGCTGGATTGGGACGCGGTCGGGAAGAAATTCCGTATGCAGACAGAAGGGATTATCGCGGCCTCGACACAGGATGAACTGATCGGTCTGTGCCATGAACTGGAAACGGTTCCCTTTGCGGAAGTACTTGTTTCAGCCGTGAATACCACTTTCCGGAAACGATGTTGAAACCGTTTTTTTATGAAAAACCTTGAAAAATAGCGGCCCGGTTGAAGGCCGATAGGGAAATTCTGTTGTTTCCGTTCAGGGAAACTTTTGTGAAAAAACGGATAGTGAGGACTGAAATGAAGAAATAACTGGCGGCATGGATGCTGCTGATTGTGGTGATGACAGGTGCGGTAGCGGGTGAGGAAAAAGGAAAAATCAGGTTGGGTTACTGGACAAGCGGTGTCAGTCTCCCGTTCGGATGCGTTCTGGAAGCCAAAAAATTTCTGGAAAAAGATGGTGTTGATGTGGAGTATGTCCGCTTTTCCGATCCTCCTTCATCACTCAAGGCACTGACGACCGGCGATATTGATATCGCTTTCGGTATTCCGTTGAGCAATTTTTTCAGTGCGGCCCATGATGGCGCTCCGCTGAAACTGGTTGCCGCAGTACAGCTTGCCGATGCCGTCGTCGCACCGGAAGATTCGTCTGTCAGGACGTGGCGGACATTCTGGAAAAACATGCCGGATTCACACCGGAAAATGCGGATAATGTCCCAGCACGATGGGGGGATATGTACCATGTCGCCCGGGATCGGGCCACATTGAAAACACTTGCGGCAGAACATGATGTATTTGTCCGGGCCGGCGTTATCGGGGGAACGTTCGGCAAGAACCTGTATGTGACGGAACCGTACAGAAAAGCGGTCGGCACAAGATAGCGGGATCGTTCATGTGACTGTTATGTATGGACGGGACGGTTTTTTACGGAAAGTTCCATCCATACACCATATTGCCGTCATGTAGATACCGGTATTCGTGCCGGAAAGCCAATCAGCCGGTATGGGTATGGCGGATTCATATGGAAGGAACGGAAAAGCCTGTGGCCGGAGCAGTGATCCCGTAAAATGAAAAAAGTGGCATTTTTGTTGCGATTAAGATACAGAAAGGGTTGAAACGGGAAGAAAGTTCAAACATGCTGGGGATGTACCTACCTAC